>Ga0163150_10002386_pt1 | contig 28802 bp, 21 predicted proteins | sample OliLakLV19P2IB_FD_148628 | JGI IMG/M metagenome (GOLD analysis project Ga0163150, IMG submission 148628) | Freshwater microbial mat bacterial communities from Lake Vanda, McMurdo Dry Valleys, Antarctica - Oligotrophic Lake LV.19.P2.IB | ecosystem: Environmental > Aquatic > Freshwater > Lake >...
TTACTGGGGAGACGATTTTAACTACAAGCTTTCTCGCATCGCCGAGTTTCAGCAGAGGTTCCGCATCTTTCACAACCTCAGTGATCCGGGCGCCTATCGTATGAACTTCGATATGAGCGCCGTGATGAACCTGAACCGCTGGCTCGCCTGGCACCTGACTGTCAGCGATCGGTTGCTGAGCGAACCGGTCGCGGGCCGCCAGCGCAACGATGTGCTCTACACCACCGGGCTGCGATTGCGCTTTGCACGGTAGGTTCACGACTAGAGCTGTCCTCAGCCCGGTGCGACAGTGTAGGATATGAAGTGCTGTGCGGTACAATGGCTGATGAAGACTTGACGATTCCTCTCTCGGGAGTCCCGGGGCTGAAACAACGTGCGGGTAGGGGCGTTGCACACAGTGGCAATTCCACGATGGACGCCGAAGCTGCTTGCTGGATGCGGAAAGGTAAGCAGCCGGCCTGAGCGTGGTGGTCTCCCGCAAGTACTGAAGCTGTGAAAAAAATTGAAATGAGCCAACCCTGATCCGTTGCGTCTCCGAATCCACCGGTACAAACAGTCTCGGAGCGCCCGTTCCAACTGGGTGGAGCGGGCGCGCCTGCGCACGCTTCGCGCCGGAAGTAATCGATTCTTAATTCTTTCACAGCTTCCCGCTGAGGGGAGCCGATGCTACCGACTGGGGCTGTATCAGACAAAACTCGTAGAAGTGTCAGCATAATTTGCAAGGGTCAAAGGGTCAATAATCCATTGGATTCCAGTCTCTCCAGAATCTTGAAAACAGTGGGACGCTACCTGCAACGTCGTTGGAGGCGTAGGTCTGTGATTTGCCGGTTCCTCCGCACTAGGTCTCTCCCGAGCTCGCTTCTGTTCCTACTGTTGGCTGCCGCGCTCGCACCGTCTGAGGGCTTTTCGCAAGCCGATCCTGAAGATAGCGGCCCTCTGCTGCTGTCGGTTTCTCCCTTAACCGGGCAACGAGGCAATATCTTAAAGGTCGAGGCCCGAGGCAACCGACTCGACGGCGCCTATGCGGTGTGGATCGACACCGGCGGGTTCACAGGCCGGGTTCTCAGCGTCGAAGAGGTCAAAGACCAGATCAAGCCAAGAGTGAGACCCTCACAGCAGGAGTTGAAGCCCGTACCTGTGTTCCGTGCGCTTCTTGAGCTTCAGATCGGCGCAACGACCCGCGCAGGAGTTCACCCTCTGCGGCTTGTTTCGCATCGTGGCGTTTCGAATGCCATCGGTTTCCCGGTGGTCGAGGCGCCGGTAACCTTGGAAACGGCGAGTTCTCATCAGACGATCGAACAGTCGCAACCAGCCGGCTTGCCGGGATTCATCAGCGGGAAGATTAGAGAACCGGGAGAGGTGGACTTCTATTCCTTCCACGCCAGAAAGGGACAGGAGCTTCGATTCGAAGCCATGGAGGGGCAAAGGTTTGACGCCTCGGCAGTGGCTGGCAGATTCGCAGCCGAACTCGCGCTCTATCACGCAGCCGGGAGTTGGTTCGATTTGCATCGACCCACGCGAGCGCTCTTTGAAGAGGAGCGCTCTTCGGACCTGATGCCTCTGGCCCCCGGTGGGACTTACAGATTCTCTGAAGACGGCCAGTACTTCCTGCAAGTTTCCGGCCTGTTTGGCCAGGGATGCGCGGATTGTACGTATCAAGTGCGGGCCTTCTCCAGCGCCTTGCGCGCCGAATCGATTTCTCAAACCGAACCAGTGCACTCCGAATGGTTGGAGAGGAGCCTCGAGCGACGCCTAACGAAAGACTGGACAAAAGAGCTGGAAGCCCGTTCAGTCAAAGGACTGGAAGCTTCTGCCAAAGGGGTCACCTCTGGCCAGGCGATCTTTGTTCGCGTTGTCGCCAATCCAGAACCGACGCGGCTCAACCCGTCGAGCCAACCCGTAGCAGCCGTCGAACATGAACCCAATGATCGGCCTCCGCAGTCCGAAAGCATCTCGATTCCTGCCATCATTGAAGGAAGGATTGAGCGCCCAGGAGATGTGGACAGTTTCAAATTCAAGGTAGAGACCGGGCAAAAGCTGGCTTTTGAAGTCGAGACTCTGGAGGTCAAGGCTCCTTACTTCAATCCAAGAATCGGGGTAATTGACAGCCAGGACCGCGAACTGTTCTCCAATGTTGAGCGCCGCTTGTCGATGTACAACAACAATGCCGTCCCTGAGGTCTACCTCAAGGCAGCGCAGCCCAAAGCCACACACAGCTTTGATCGCGCGGGAGAGTATGTTCTACAGGTTCGCGATATCACATCGCGCTACGGGAATCCGAACTATCGATACAGGATTTTGGTTCGGCCGCAGATTCCGCATGTGGGCGAGATTTCAGTGATTCCCAAAGAGAACCTCGACGCAACTCCGGAAGCGGCCAAGCGAAGCGAGGTCAATCGCCTCAACCTCGTGCGCAAGGAGCCAAAGAAACTGATCCTGGTAGCTTCCTATGAAGAGGGATTTACAGGCGACCTATCGTTCACCTTTACGGGCCTGCCGGAAGGCGTGCAAGCATTTCCGGCCGTGCAGTTCAATGAGGGGCGCGCCCCGCTGGAGGTGACGCAGAACCCGGACACAATCTCACCCAAGCAGCAGAAGACAGCGATTGTTCTGGTGGCAAGCCCTGAAGCGCCCCTAACGAAAGAACCCAGAACCGTCCAGCTTCGCTGCCAGCCGATAAGCAACGGAAAGCTGGGTCCGAACTTGCTGGTTCGAGAGTTCCCGCTCATGGTCGTTGAGAGTGCCGCTGAAAAACAAGCGGAGAAACCCGCATCCGCAAAATGATCGAGAGCCAGAATCTAACAAGTCGTTCGATCATACCGCGCTGGCTCGCATCAGCGGCGCCCGTCCTGAATCCAGGAGGAGAGCTTTGCGTTCCGACGTTCGTCTGTTCCCACCACTGTCATGAGCCTGAGACTACTTAACAGCAAGTTTCTTACGGGCTTCTTCCTCATCGCCTTCGCGCCCCTGTCCGCCCACGCTGCAGACGAGAAGCGTCTGGAGCCGGCGCTCGCTTCCCTGCGGGTGTTTCCCGATTCGGCGATACTCTCGGGCGCACAAGCTTCGCAGCAGTTTGTTGTCTTGGGTGAATACGCTGATGGGCTGGAGCGAGACCTGACGTCCACGGCTCGTTTCTTACTCTCGGACTCGCAGAAGGGTGAAATTGACCGTTCTGGAAAGTTTGTGGTGCGGAGCTCTGGAGAGTTGATTCTGACGGCCGCGATCGGAGACCGCTCGGCCAAGGTCGCCATTCGTATCGAAGAAGCCGAGAAGCCGCGCCGGGTGACTTTCGCGCGCGAGGTCGAAGGGATCTTGACCAAGCGGGGCTGCAACGACACGACGTGTCATGGCGGGGTGAAGGGACGAGGCGGCTTCAGGCTCTCGGTCTATGGCGTCTATCCGCGGGAAGATTACAAAGCGATTGTGGAGGGAGGAACGTTCCGGGTGTTGACGGTGGATGAGAATCCGAAGCATCCGCGCATCGACGTGAAGCAGCCCGAAAAAAGCCTGGTGGTGTTGAAGCCAACCTTCAGTGTGCCGCACGAAGGAGGGGTGCGGTTTGAGGTGGGTTCCGCAGACTACGAGACGATCTTGAGCTGGGTTCGTTCGGGAGCGCCGTACGGAGAGGAAGCCGGGAGGCAAGAGGCAACTGTCGAGCGGGTGGAGGTGTCACCCAAGGACATAGTCCTTCAGAGTGGAGCACGGCAACAACTGATCGTAACGGCCCATCTGACCAATGGACGGCGGGAAGACATCACGGAACAGGTGCGCTACCTCACGAGCGATTCCACAGTGGCCGATGTCAGTGAGACGGGAGTGGTGCAGGCCAGAAAGACAGGCGAGACGAACATCCTGATTCGGACTCCGGGCCACACGCTGAGCGCTGATGTGGGCGTCATCGAGAAGCCAGTTGCGAAGTATCCGAAGATTGCCGCCCTCAACTACGTCGATCAACACGTATTTGCGAAGCTGCGGAAATTTCAGCTTCTGCCCTCGGAACTGTCCAGCGATCAGGAGTTCCTGCGGCGCGTGTGTTTGGATCTGACGGGAACACTGCCTCCGCCGCAGCGAGTGCGGGAGTTCGTGGCCGGCAAGGATCCGCGGAAGCGCGACCGACTCGTCGAAATTCTGTTGAATTCTCCCGAATACGTCGACTACTGGAGCTTCCGCTTCGGTGACCTCCTGCGCGCGACCTACGTCACTTCGAACAATACGAAGGCGACGAGGGCCTACCAAAATTGGATTACAAACAGTATCGCGACCAACAAGCCTTACGACCAGATGGCTCGGGAGCGCATCGGTGCACAGGGTTACAGCGCTCCGGCGCGAAATTTCTACTATATTTCCGAGCTGACGACGCCGGACGTGCTCATGCCCGAATTGATCCGGCTCTTCATGGGGCGCCGCATCGAGTGTGCCCAATGTCACAGCCATCCGTTCGAAGCGTGGAGCCAGAACCAGTACTGGGGGTTGGCGGCGTTCTTCGCGGGGTATACCGAGGTCAGAGAGTCCACTCTGATTATCGATGTGCTGGGTGGGGGCCACGTGGACCAACCCAGGGACATGATGGTGATGAATCCCCGGACAAAGGAAAAGGTCGAGCCAGCATTTCTGGACGGGACCAAGTTGCCACCCAGTGAATGGATGGATCCGCGAATGCACTTGGCGAAGTGGCTGACGTCTCATCCTTACTTTGCCGAAGCGACTGTGAACCGCTTGTGGAGCTTCTTTTTTGGCCGTGGCATCGTCGAGCCAGTGGATGATTTCCGGAGCACTAATCCGCCCACGCATCCGGAACTGTTGCGGGCTCTGGCGAAGGACTTCAGGGACAGCGGATATGATTTGAAAGGGCTGATGAGGACCATCGTGCAGTCGCGGACCTATCAGTTGTCTGCAACCCCTAACGCAAGCAACAAAGAGGACAAGATCGATTACTCGCATGCCCTGGCACGGCCGCTGGAGGCAGCCGTTCTGCTGGATGCGATCACGAGCGTGACCGGCGTGCCCGAGAAATTCGAACTTCATCCTTTGGCCGGCGGCGGTGACGCTCCACTCGGAACGCGTGCCATGCAAATGATCGCCGACATCTGCCCCTCGCAGTTCATGGATGATTTCGGCCGTTCGACGCGAAGGGCTCTGCCTGCGGGCACTCCACAACCGAACTTGCTCGAGGCTCTCCACATGATGGCCGGGCCGGCATACAACGCTAAAATCTCGCGCGAGGGCGGGAGACTCGATGGACTGCTCCGCAAGAAGGCCACGGATGATCAGATCCTGGAGGAATTCTATATCGCAACTTTGATGCGCCCTCCAACGACCGAGGAAAAGTCAGGGTTGCTGAAGTTCCTTGACCAGCGCTTTTCACGCCGCGAAGAGACCCTGGCAGGGCTCGTGTGGGCCATCCTCAATTCACGAGAGTTCGCTTATAACCACTAAGTCCAGTTGGCAGCGAAGGAATTTGGGGTCAGTCATGTTTGTAGTCCGATCGATGAAACCTTCGCGAAAACCCGGCCCCTATTTTTTCGCGCTTTTCGTTCTTTCAGCTTGTTTCGCATTTACTTTCCGTTCACACCACGCACAGACAAACGTTGAATATGACATCGTAATTGCAAACGGCCGCGTCATGGATCCCGAATCGAACCTCGACGCCGTCCGCAACGTTGGAATTCGTGGCAAACGCATCGAAGTGATCTCCGCGACGCCATTGCGCGGACGCACGGTGATCGACGCAACCGGCATGGTCGTCGCGCCCGGATTCATCGACCTGCACTCTCACGGACAGACCGATGAAAACTATCGCTTCAAGGCTCGAGACGGCGTGACGACTGCGCTCGAGATGGAGGTCGGCGTCTCACCCGTCGCCGCCTGGTATGGAGAACGCGATGGCAAATCGCTCATCAATTTTGGCGCTACCGTCGGGCACATCCCCGTGAAGATGGCCGTCATGCGCGACACAGGCGATTTCCTGCCACGCGATAACGCAGTCAAGCGCCGCGCGACCCCGGAAGAAACTCGCCAGATAAACGAATTGATCAAACGCGGACTCGATGAAGGCGCCCTCGGAATCGGTTTCGGAATCAATTATGTGCCGCAAACGACTCGCGTAGAAATTTTCGAATTATTCCGAATTGCGGCGGAACGACAAATGCCGGTCTTTGTGCATCTGCGACACGCCGGAGGTGTTGAACCGGGCAACGCGGTTGAAGCTTTGCAGGAAGTCATTGCCAATAACGCCGCTGCGGGCGGCGCATTGCACGTCGTTCACATCACAAGCACCTGCCTGCGGCAAACGCCTGTCTGCCTGCAAATGATCGAGGGCGCGCGAAAACGCGGCCTCGATATCACTACCGAAGCTTATCCTTACACTGCGACACAGACCAGAATAGATTCGGCGATCTACGACGAGGGATGGCAGGAACGCCTGGGGATGACCTACAAAGATCTGCAATGGGTTGCAACCGGCGAACGACTGACCGCGGAAACATTTGCGCGCTATCGTAAAGAGGGCGGGTCGGTGATTGGCCACTGTATTCCGGAAGAGATCTCGCGGCTTGCCGCCGGTCATCCGTTGGTGATGATCGCGAGCGACGGCTTAATACATGACGGCAAGGGACACCCGCGCGGCGTGGGGACTTACGCTCGCGTGTTGGGATTCTACGTGCGCGAACAAAAAGCTCTGGCGTTGATGGACGCGCTGCGCAAGATGTCTCTGGCACCGGCGCAGCGACTCGAAGCCGCCGCGCCGATGATGCGCTCGAAAGGACGAATCAAGGTCGGCGCCGACGCGGACCTGGCGATCTTCGATCCGGCGCGCGTGATTGACCGCGCGACGTTTGAAAATCCGGCGCAATTCTCCGAAGGCATCAATGACGTGCTGGTCAACGGCGTCTTTGTGGTGCGAGACAGCAAGATAGTTGAAGGCGTGAAGCCCGGAGCGGCGATTCGACGGACAAACTAGATGCTGGATGCCTGTGGGTCCTTGTTCTGATGTGGTCACAGTCAGTCGAATCGGCTCGCCTCGCCTCGCCACGGGAAGCGGTGAAAAAATGACTGGAACCTGCAGTTGCGAGAAAGTCCCCCCTTAAGAAAGGGGGCAGCGCCGAAGGCGCGGGGGTTGTCTGGCGAGGCCGGAAGGCCAAGGGGAGTGAGGCTTTCCCCACTTCGTAAGACAGCCCCCGGGCGGCTTCGCGATTGCTGTCGCTGCGCCGCCGCCCCCTTTGACTAAGGGGGAATTTGTTCACAGCGTTCCTCGCCGGGGCGAGGGGAACCGAACTCTAGAAAGATCTTCGAGGCACGAAGACTATGGTCACTATATTCTGTAGTCCTCAATACAAGGTGCAGATATGAAACACACGGGCTGTGGTCATTGCGTCGGAGCTTCACACACGCGTCGTGACTTCTTGCGAGCCGGTGCATTGAGCTTTATGGGGCTCAGCCTCAGCGATTTTCTGCGCCTCCAGGGCGCTCAGGCTTTGGCGTTGACTTCTTCGGCTACCGCAGCTCCTCAGGCCAAAGCACAGTCTGTCATTTTGGTCTGGCTGGAGGGCGGAATCAGTCATCTCGATAGCTGGGATGTGAAAGGGAATAGCGGCTTCAGGCCGATTGGAACGAATGCAACCGGAGTCCAGGTTTCTGAAATCTTCCCCGGCGTCGCGAAGCACATGGACAAGCTTTCCATCATTCGCTCCATGAAATCGGACGAAAGGAATCATCCGCAAGGAACGATCCAGACTCTCACCGGTCATCGTCCGAATCCTGCGTTGAAGTTTCCCAGCTTTGGGTCAATCGTCTCCAAGGAAATGGGTTTGCGTAACAACATGCCGCCCTTCGCGGTAGTGCCCACTCCCACGGAAGGCGATTTCTTCAATTATCAAGAAGCCTATCAAGCTGCTTTTATCGGATCTGAGTTTGACGGGATGATTTTGCCGGATCCCAGCAAGCCGGATTTTCAGTTGCCGAATCTGAATCTGCCCAAAGCGGTGAGCGCCGAAGCCATCAGCGATCGCCGTACGATGTTGAGTATCGTCGATCGTCACTTCCGGCAGAAGGAAGAGCTGGCTGAGTTTGCGAAGATGGATGCATTCCAGGAGCAGGCGCTCAAGATGCTCCTCGACCCTCGTGTCAAGGAAGCTTTTGATCTTTCTCAAGAGTCGGAAAAAACAAAAGACCAGTACGGCCGTCATCGAGTAGGACAAAGTGTGCTCCTGGCCCGGCGGCTGGTGGAGGCCGGCTGCCGATTCGTGACAGCGGCCGGTTACAAGCACGGGCAGTGGGATACACACGACGACAACGAGGGAAGGTTGCGTGGCACACTGGCTCCACTGCTCGATCAGAGTCTTTCGGCATTAATGGAAGATCTAAAACAACGCGGTTTGCTCGAGAGCACGGTGGTGCTGGTGACGGGCGAGTTCGGGCGGACGCCGGTGATCAATCCCAAAGGTGGGCGGGATCATTGGCCCGACTGCTGGTCTCTTCTGGTCGGTGGCGGCGGTATTCGAGGAGGCTGCATTGTGGGTGCCAGCGACAAAGATGGAGCCACCGTCGCCGATAGACCGGTGTCCATCGGAGATCTCTATGCGACGGTTTACAAGGCTCTGGGAATCGATTGGGCGAAGACCTACATGTCGCCGATCGCGCGGCCCATCTATATTGCCAATGGTTTCGAAGACACAGCCGGAAATCCTCTGAAGGCGTTAATTTAGATTGAAGGCAACGCTCTTTCTACCTGCCCCCCGCGTCCCGGAATCGCCTTGACGCTTTGTGCGATGCCCTGTAACATGCCGCCCTTGGTGAAGAGCTTGAAACCCTTGCGGGATCTGGGTTTCGGCTGACTGTGACTCGTCGCATTACCCAAAAACTTCCATGAATGAACGTTACGATCCGAAGCAATTTGAAGCGAAGTGGGCTGAGCGTTGGGAAGCAGATCAGCTGTATGAGACGACGCCCGCCGACCAGCGTCCCAAGGCTTACATTCTCGACTTCTTTCCCTATCCATCCGGCGACGGCCTGAGTGTGGGCCATTGTCGTAATTACATCCCCACGGATGTGTTGAGCCGCTACTATCGCATGCACGGCTACAACGTGCTTCATCCAATGGGATGGGACGCCTTCGGACTGCCGGCGGAAAACGCGGCGATTGAGAGAAAAACCAATCCGGCGAAATTAATCGCCCAGTTTTCAGCAAACTACAAACGGCAGTTTCGCTTGATCGGCATTTCCTTTGATTGGACACGCGAGATCAACTCATCCGCACCGGAGTATTACCGCTGGACGCAGTGGATTTTCCTGCAACTCTACGGTTCCTGGTATGACCCGCGACAGAACTCCGCTCGACCAATTGCTGAGTTGGAAACTGAGCTGGCGGAGAAGGGAAGCGCTGGCATTGCCGGCGCCCCTCCGATGACGGCCGAGCAATGGCGGTCGCTCGGTGCACGCCAACGCAAGGACTATCTCAGCAACTTCCGCCTGGCTTACCGCGGTGCTTCCACAGTGAACTGGGATCCTGTGGAGAAGACGGTGCTCGCGAATGAAGAAGTGATTGACGGGCGGGGTTGGCGAAGCGGAGCCTTGGTCGAGAAGAAGACGCTGATGCAGTGGTTCTTCCGCATCACCGCTTATGCCGACCGGCTACTGGCTGATCTGCAAGGGCTGGACTGGCCTGAAAACATCAAGCTGATGCAGGCCAACTGGATTGGCCGTAGCGAAGGGGCCGAGGTGATCTTCGACACACCTGCGGGTGGGCTGCGCATTTTCACAACGCGGCCGGATACGTTGTGGGGCGCCACCTTCATGGTTCTTTCTCCGGAGCATCCGTTTGTTTCACAACTGACGTCTCCAGAACAACAGGCCGAAGTGCAGGCGTATGTCGCCGAGGCGCGGAAGAAGAGCGACATCGACCGCACTTCTGAGGGCAAGGAGAAAACCGGCGTTTTCACCGGTGCCCGCGCAACGAATCCGGTGAATGGCGAGGAGATTCCGATCTGGGTTGCTGATTACGTTTTGATGGGCTATGGAACGGGCGCCATCATGGCAGTTCCGGCACACGACCAGCGCGATTTTGAGTTTGCGCGTAAATTTGATCTGCCCATTCGCGTGGTGATTCAGCCGGAATCTCAGGAGGGGCTTAGTGCGGAAACCATGAACGAAGCCTGGCCTGGCGAAGGCCGGATGGTGAATTCCGGCTCATTCGATGGCACGCCGGCGGATATTTCAGTGGCCAAGGTTACGGAATGGCTGGCAGGCTCGGGTAAAGGAAGGCGGCGCGTCAATTACAAGCTGCGCGACTGGGGCATCAGCCGGCAGCGTTATTGGGGCACGCCGATCCCTATCATTCATACTGCCGATGGCGAAGAGCCGGCGGAGCTTCCAGTGACCCTGCCCGACGTTCAGCACTACGAGCCCACGGACACCGGCGAATCGCCTCTGGCTGCGATTCCGGAATTCGTCAATACCCCAAGCGGCAAGCGGGAGACGGACACGATGGGCACGTTTGCCTGTTCAGCCTGGTATTACTTGCGGTTTGCCGATCCGCACAACAGCCAGGCAGCGTTTGACAAGGAGCAGGTGGCTTACTGGCTGCCGGTGGATATGTACGTTGGCGGCGCTGAGCATGCGGTGATGCATCTCCTGTACGCCCGATTCTGGACCAAGGCTCTGCACGATATGGGGTATGTCCCCTTTGTCGAGCCGTTCAAGCGGCTGCGAAACCAGGGCATGATTCTGGCGCCGGACGGCAAAGAAAAAATGTCGAAGAGCAAGGGCAACGTCATCACACCCGATGAAACCGTGGCGGAGTGGGGTGCGGATGCGTTGCGAGCGTACGAGATGTTCATCAGCGATTTTGAAATGGCCACCCCCTGGAATGCCAATGGGCTGGCGGGAACGCATCGCTGGCTGCGCCGGGCCTGGGACGTCATCCTGAACCCCGTGCCACGTCCACCGTTGGATGGCACAACCGGACAAGCGGACCGGGACTTGCATCGATGGACGCACAAGACCATCAAAAAGGTGTCGCAGGATATCGAAGGGTTTCGTTTCAACACGGTCATTTCGTCGCTCATGGAATTTACCAACACACTTTTCGACGCGCAGCGCCAGCCGGTGAGCGATGCGGCATTTAACGAAGCCACCGAAGCGTTGTTGCTCATGGTAGTCCCGATAGCGCCCTTCATGGCGGAAGAGATCTGGGCGCACAAAGGTCGGCCGTATTCGATTCACCAGCAGACCTGGCCTCAATTCGACGTGGCCCTGGCTGCTGACGAGTTCATTACGCTGGTGCTTTCAGTAAACGGACGAGTAAGAGGTCGAATTCAAATGCCAGTGGGTATAACGGAAGAAGAGGCCATTCACGTTGCAATGAAGAACGAAACAGTACTGCGCCACTTGAATGGGCAGTGGCCGAGGAAGGTCTTCTATGTTCCTGGCAAGCTTGTGAATTTGGTAGTCGAGGATAAGTCGGTATAGCGGTGGGCTGTCGTTTCGGATTTAGCGAGGTGGCTTAGCTGCCATTAATTATGCGGACTTGGCACTGGATTCTGTTCGCTAGTTCTCTAACTTTTCTTGTCCCGGGCTGCGGCTACCGACTTGCGGGTAAGGCAACGGCAATTCCTGCGAACATTGATTCCGTCGCAATTCCCATCTTCAATAACAAGACAACCAAGTACCGTCTTGAGCAGAGGCTCACCTCTGCGGTCGTGGATGAGTTTATTGCCCGCACGCGTTACCGCATCGTTCCAGATGCCAGCCAGGCGAAAGCCCTGCTGACGGGTGAAGTGACTGAGTTCACTTCAACGCCGGTGATCTTTGCCGGCGGCGCTGGCGCAACGTTTCTAGTGACAGTGCGCATGCGAGTCTCACTAAAAGATACGACCACACGCAAGCTGCTGTTCGAGAACAATAACTTCTACTTTCGCGAAGAGTTTGAGATCAGCCGCGGATCGAAAGAGTTCTTTCCCGAGGAAGGACCGGCGATGGACCGGTTGGCCCGCGAATTCTCCAGGACCCTGGTGAGCAGCATTCTAGAAGCGTTTTAGGAAACAAAAACGAGCTGCGGAGACGCTGAGACTCGGACAATGAAGCACGAGCTAGCCCTGACCAAGCAACTCACACGGAGATGCGGAGAAAGCGGCAGGTTTCTTTTCCTGTGCCGGGTTTTCGATTCACTCTTTGCGCCTCGGCGTCTCTGCGGTTTGCCTTTCCTATGTTGATTCGCTACACCGATTTTGAAGCCAGCCTCACGAAACGAAAGTTCCACGCGAACTACTTCCTTTTTGGCGCCGATCCGTTCCTGATCGAACGTGCCGCGAAGGGCCTGACACGGGCGTTGGAGGAAGCGAGTCAAGGGCAGATTGCGCCGGTCACGCTCGATCTGGACGAGGTTTCCGTGGAGGAGTTTGTAAACTCGGCCCAGAGCCTGTCGATGTTTGCTCCGAGACAATTGCTCGTCGTGAAAGGAGTGATGAAGTTGCGTGAACACCAGGGCAAGCGGCTGGCTCAGTATTTTTCCAATCCAAACCCGCAAACCGTCGCGTTGTTCTTGGCCGGAGATCTGGACAGGGACCAGCGGAAGAAAAAGATTTTTGACATCCTTTCCTTGGGGACCCAGGTCGTGGAGTTGGCGCCGCTAGACGCGCGCGAGGTCGCGGAGTGGTTGCAGCGACAAGCCGCAGGCCGCGGCTGCGCGATCGATCCCGAGGCAGTGCGTTTCCTTTTGGATTTGCAGGGGACGGATCTCGGACGGTTGCAACAGGAAGTGGAGAAGGCGTTGCTCTACGCGGGTGACGAGAGGCGGATTACGTTGACGATGGTCGAGGCGGTGTCGGGGTTTGCCGCCGGTCACACGCTGTTTGAGTTTCTCGACGCCATTGCCGCCAGAAACAAGAGCCGGGCACTGAAACTGGTTGAGGAGATTTTTTTCACCGGCAAGGAAACCGGGTTGGCGTTCTGGTGGTTTGGCCAGCAGCTGCGGCAGTGGTTGCAGTTCAAAGAATTGGCGGGAACGACGCCAGCCGCGGTGCTTGGAAAGCAGGTGGGTGTCTACAACCCGTCTGCCGCCCAAAGAATGCAGGAGCAGGCGAAGCGATTCTCCCGGCAGAGTTTGTTCCGGGCCGTCCAGAGTCTGGCTAGTGTGGATGACAAGATCAAGAGTACCAGTGCCGATACCCGCTTTGCGATGGAGTTGCTGGTACACGAGCTGACGAACTAAGACTTTTCTTTGGCTTGTGACTTCCTCATGCGCAACGATTTCTTCCCCGTCTGAGTCATCCCTGCTATAGTTCCGCGAGTTTTCAACCCCCTCTGACTTGAATAATGTTTTGTGGAGGCCTTCATGGCACGGGCCACTTTGAAACAGGAGATCCTGGCAGAATTTCTTGGCACCTTTATTCTGATCGTGTTCGGAGTCGGGGTGGTGGCGCAGGTGGTGCTCAGCGGCGGTCAGAACGGCAGTTATCTGTCGATCAATCTGGCTTGGGGGTTGGCCGTGGTGATGGGAATCTACGTTGCCGGCGGTGTCACCGGAGCCCATTTGAACCCGGCTGTGACGCTGGCGCTGGCGGTGCGCCGTGACTTTCCGTGGATGAAGGTTGGGCCTTACTGGCTCGCTCAGACAGTAGGCGCTTTCGCTGCCGCGGCGATTGTATTCCTCACCTACCACGACGCCTTCCTGGCCTTTGATGGCGGGATGCGGGTGGTTGTCGGGGAGAAAGCGACGGCTGGAATCTTTGCGACCTACCCGCAACCGTTTCTTTCAACCGCGGGTGGTTTTATTGATCAGTTCCTTGGAACAGCGTTGCTGGTCCTGGTTATTTTCGCAATCACGGATCCGCGTAACTTGGCACCGACTGGAAACATGGCGCCGTTGATAATTGGATTGCTGGTTGTGGTCATCGGAATGACCTTTGGATTCAACAGTGGTTACGCCATCAATCCCGCCCGCGACCTGGGTCCTAGACTGTTCACCTTGGTGGGTGGATGGGGACCGCAGGTCTTTGTGGCTGGAAACTATTGGTTTTGGGTTCCCGTGATTGCACCGTTGCTGGGAGGCATCTGGGGAGGGTGGATTTATGACCGCCTCGTGGGAGAGGGACTGAAGCAAGGAGCAGCTTAATTGCAGAAAAAGGACTCCTCAGGGGACGAGCGGTAGAACTGGCGTAGAGCATCAAAGGCATTTGTCATTGGCTAATGGTCATTTTCTATTTGTCACTTCCATGAGAAATGAACAATGACAAATGGCATTGTCCACTCCCAGTGGTTTGCTCCCTCGCCAGTTTCGGGTTGACACGTCCATTCGTTTCGTTATCTTTGAAAAGCGGTAGGACGGTTTCAAGCTGCAGGAATTCGGGGACTTTTCATGGAAAAGAGAAAATCGCGGTGGCTGTTCTGGGTCATCGTGGGGAGCGCTTCTTTTGTTCTGGCCGTGGCAACGACCGTTGCTTTCTTGCTTTATGTGTTACATGACGAGGGCGATAGCGACTTCAGTTTCAGCAGCAACAAGATTGGCGTCATCGAACTCACGGGTGTTATTTTCGACTCCAAGTCCTGGATCGAGCAGTTGCAGCGCTTTGGAGACAACTCGTCGATCAAGGCTATTATCTTGCGCATCGACAGTCCGGGCGGCGGTGTAGCCGCTTCGCAGGAGGTTTACAACGAAGTGCTCAGGATTCGCCGCGAGAAGCGCAAGGTGATCGTCTCCTCGATCGGCTCGGTGGGCGCTTCGGGCGCCTATTACATTGCCTGTGGCTCGGACAAGATTGTGGCCAACGCGGCGTCTATTACGGGAAGCATCGGCGTCATTGCAGAGTGGGTGAACTATGGGGAGCTGCTCAAATGGGCCAAGCTCAAGAGTGTCGTGCTCAAGAGCAGCGAGCTGAAGGATGCCGGATCACCCGTGCGAGAGCTCACCGAAGAGGAAAAAAAGTATTTGCAAAACATTATTGATGATATGTACATTCAGTTCGTTCAGGTCGTTGCCGAAGGCCGAAAGTTCGATCTCGATAAGGCAAAGTCTTTTTCCGACGGCCGCGTTTATACGGGAAAAGACGCCAAATCAAAGAAGCTGATTGATGAGATCGGCGGCCTCCAGGACGCGATTCAGATCACGGCCAAGATGGTAAAGATTACTGGCGAGCCGCACTTGGTTTACCCAGCTCGTGAGCGCACCGGGTTGATTGATCTTTTCTTCGGCGACGCGAGCCGAGTGTTTCCGCTGGGTGCAGTGTTGCCAGACCAGCGCATTCAGTTCTCCTATCTCTGGAAGTGAAGACGTTGCAGAGTCCCCCGGCAGAGTAAATCGGTTCTCCAGATCTTCAAGGGTTTCCAGTTCCATTCGCACGTTCTATCGCACAAATCAGCCTAAACCATTTCGCCATGACACTTTAAGGAGTAACTCATGACAAAAGCAGACCTGATCGACGAAGTCTCAAAAGTAACCGAGCTCAGCCGCAAGGATTCGGAAGTCATCGTGGAAACGCTGTTCGACAGCATCATCAAGGCGCTCAAGACCGGCGACAAGCTGGAAGTGCGGGGGTTTGGGAGCTTCAGAATCCGGGAACGGAAAGCCCGGCAGGGCAGAAATCCAAAGACCGGAGAAAAAGTAAGCGTCCCTGAAAAGAAGGTGCCCTACTTTAAACCCAGCAAGGAGCTGAAAGACCTCATTAACAGCACGACGACTGCTGCCAGTTAACCATGGATTATCTCTGGACTCCCTGGAGGTATCAGTACATTGCCAGTCTCAAGAATCCGAGCCGTTGCGTTTTCTGCCTAGAGACCTCTGGTGAGTACGACGAAAGGGATTTTGTGGTTTTTCGGGGAAACTCTTGTTTTGTAATTCTGAACATCTTTCCTTACACCACGGGACACCTTTTGGTCGCCCCCTACGCGCACACGGCTGATTTTCAAAAATGCTCTCCTGAGGAGTCGGCTGAGATTATGGAGCTGGTTAAGCGGTGCCAGTTCGCTTTGCAGCAGACCTACCATCCGGATGGCTTCAATGTCGGAATGAATCTCGGCCGTTGTGCCGGAGCCGGGGTGGAGCATCACCTTCACATGCACGTTGTTCCCCGCTGGATTGGCGATTCGAATTTCATGACGATTGTCGGAGAAACCCGGGTACTCCCTGAAAGCCTCGAAACAACCTTTAGCAAACTCCGTCCTTACTTCTGCTAGCCTCGCCATACTCGCCCTCCGCTGAACCCGCTTCGTGTCGAGCTTTTCACAGTTCACCGCGGCGGCTTCCAGATGTAGTCCTGTCTCGTCTGGAGGTCGTTCTGATCATGAGATAGAGGCACTGGCTCGAAGGTCTGGTTTCAAATTTGCACTAATCTCGCTGTTCTTTTTGGACGATACGATTGGAAGTTCGGATTTGTACTGGAGACGAACACCTTAGATGACAAATACATGGAGCTGAATCCGCCCCGTTGTTTTTATCAGATCTTCGAGTGCAACGGAGTTGAAGTTTGAAAAAAGCGTGATCCAATGCTACATATAAGAACGAATTTGTAACTCAGTTAAGCGCCCAGATGTTTCACACAATTGCCGAACAAGACTTCGGTCTCAAGATCTTAAATAGCTTGCGCTGCGGGATTCTTTCCGTCGATCTCCAGCGCAGAATCACCGCAATTAACGAGATCGCGATCCGAATCTTTGAGCTGGAACTGCAGAACTTTGTCGGCATGGATGTTGAGGCGGTTCTTGGCAAGCAGCAGCAGTTACTTCAGACGTTGAACGACGCCTACCAGATGAAGAATCTGCCCAGCCGCGCCGAGCTTGACTTGAAGTTCCGCGACGGGAAGAGCCGGACGGTTGGCTATACGATTTCCTTCACTAAGGATGATGAAGGAACCGTTGATGGAGTCTCGCTGTTCTTCAAGGACCTTACATTGGTGGAGCAACTCAACGAGCAAGAGAAACTGAAGGATCGCCTCGCTGCACTTGGTCAGATGGCAGCAGGCCTCGCCCATGAGATCCGAAACCCGCTGGCCGCCATCGAACTGACGGCTGGCTTGATCAAGCGGAAATTGACTGAGCAGCCAGCACATACGGCGCAACTGGAATCGATCCAGTCTGAGGTGCGAAAACTCAATAAAATTGTCACGGACTGCCTCGAGTATGTGCGTCCGGTGAAAGTGAGTCCGGAGAGAGTCAACTTGAAGTCGCTGCTCGAGGAGTCACTTGGAAATGCTTTGTCGACAGTGGATCGCGAAGGCATTGAAATCGCTCGGGACTATCAGGAAACGCCAGCGGTTCCGATTGACTACACCCAAATGAAGCAGGTGTTTGTCAATATCATGGTGAACGCGCTTCAGGCTCTTGGCGAGCAGGGCAAGATTCAAATTGCCTGTGGTCCTTCCATTTTTTTTCAGCGCGCAGGTTCGTCAGTGCGCGGAAAGGTTTCCGAGAAGAACCTCAGCCGGCAGGTGGACTTGGCGCCGTATGCCTGGGTTCGCGTTGAAGACAACGGGCAGGGCATCCCGGAAGAGGTGCTGAGCAAGATCTTTTATCCCTTCTTTACCACGAAGGAAAAGGGATCGGGCATCGGGCTGGCAATCGCCCAGAAAATCGTCGACAGCCACCATGGCAGCATCGATGTGGAGAGCGAGGTTGGACGGGGAACCGTGTTCACTATCAAGCTGCCGCAACAGGGAAGCCAATAATTGAACCCGGCGGTGCCGGTAATCTGAATGTTGAGGATTTGTTGAATCATGGGGAAGATCCTGGTTGTTGAAGACAATGATCTGTTGAGAAGCAGCGTGGTTCAGGCGTTGGTTGAGAACGGCCATAATGTTTCCGAAGTGGGCGACGGCGAGGAGGCCACAGAACGTCTGCAAGAGGAGAGCTACGACATTGTGTTGACCGACATGCGCATGCCCAAGAAGAGCGGGCTGGAAGTGTTGCGGTTTGCCAAACAGGTGAACGATCTGACGGTAGCCATCGTCATGACAGCGTTTGGCACCATTGAGAGCGCGGTCGAGGCCATGAAGAGTGGCGCCTATGACTACATCCAGAAACCTTTCGAACTCGAAGAATTGGAAGTCAAAATCAACCGTGCGCTCGAGCACCGGCGCGACACGGGCGTGCTGCAGATTCTGCGCAGCCAGAGCAGCCAGGCACTGGAGCATAACAACATCGTTGGGAACAGCCCGCAGCTTCGGAAGATTTTTGAGATCATCAAGAAGATTGCCCGCAGCAATGCGTCTATTTTGATCACCGGCGAAACCGGTACAGGCAAGGAGCTGATCGCATCGCTGGCTCACTACAACAGTCTGCGGGCCAAGCAGAGCTTTGTGAAAGTAAACTGTGCCGCTTTACAGGAAAACCTGCTGGAAAGTGAACTGTTTGGCCACGAGAAAGGCGCCTTTACCAGCGCCGACCGCCAGCGCATCGGCCGTTTCGAGCAGGCAAACGGCGGAACGCTCTTTCTCGATGAAATCGGTGACATGAGCGCCAGCACTCAGGCGAAGGTGCTGCGAGTTTTGCAAGAGCAGGAGTTTGAACGGCTCGGTGGAATGAAGACGATCAAAGTGGACGTGCGCATCATTGCCGCGACGAACAAGAACCTCAAGGAAGCGATTGCCAACAACGCCTTCCGCGAAGACCTTTACTACCGGCTCAATACCGTTGGGATCGAAACACCCGCCTTGCGAGAGCGCAAGGAAGACGTGTTGCCGCTGGCAAACTATTTTGCGAAGAAGTACTGCGAGGAGTTGAAGAAGACGATTTCAGGCTTCTCACCCCAAGCCGTGAAGTACCTGACCCGTCACAACTGGCCGGGCAATATCCGTGAGCTACAGAACACCATCGAGCGGGCCGTATTGATGGCCGAGTCGAATCTGATTGGCGTGGAAGACCTGACTCTGAACGCCACTAAGGGCGACGCATCCTCCATCGATGCCTTGGGAATCAAGATTCCGCCGTGCGGCATCAAGCTGGACGACCTGGAGCGCAGTACCATCATCGAAGCGCTGAAGATGACCAATTGGGTTCAGAAAGATGCGGCCGAACTACTCGGTGTAAGCCGCCGTGTTCTGAACTACAAGGTGAAGATTCACAACATCAACCACGATCGCTGGCGCAGAAAGCCGCAAAACAACTGAAACCCTGCTTAGTGAGGTGGCCCGGCGAACGAGCCGGAAGCCCTCCAAGTCAGATCCTCTGCCTCCGCATTTGAGGAGGTTCTCGGAATTACGCCCCCCGCCAGACTTCCAAGTCGTGAGGAGTGCTACAAGCGATCGGGTACTGGAAGAACGGCCCCGCTGACGCCTCGCGCGGCTGGCACGACGCATTTCACGCAGGCTTGATCACCCCACGCACTATCGAAGCCAGCCCTTGGACACGAGGGAGGAACATTCTGGACTGACAGGAAGCCCAGCCGAGCACGAAGTTGCGATTGTGCTGTTTGAGCTTGTGGAAACTCTTGGTGAAGTAAACGAGGGAAGGAACAGAAAAAGTTCGTGGCTCTTGGATGGGGATTGCAAAATCTTGTTTTTGCGTGTCGCCCTTTTTGTTGCTGCGGAGAGATTCAAGCTCGAAGCCTGAACGAATCTTGGTGAGATGACGGAGGCCAAACCCGGCGGGCGCCCGATTAAAGGCGCAAAGCCCCTTCATTAGCGTTGGGATCAACAAGAAAACCCCAGGGCTTTGAGACTGCAATCCAGAGCCGATGTCTCGACTTCTACCAAGAGCCACGAAATCAAGGTGTACTTCAAAGAACAGACCCATCTCGATCTCTTATCTTCTGCATTCTGAATTCCAACCTTCACACCAATCCTTCAAATCCAATAAACCCTTGTTTCTCAATCAGTGGCAGAGTGGAACACCGTGCGCGCATTGATCAGCGTCCCTCTGATTCTTCAGAAAATCGTAACGAACCAATTCTGGTGGAGTTTCAGCAGGCGACGCCATCTCGTAACTCATTTCTTTTTTGAGTGTTGCAAACACGACGGAAGTTGACTGGGATCTCCAATATTCTGGAGTTGCGGACGAGACGAGCGTCGGCGCCATCGTGTGAGTCATCCCGGACAGTTAGTGATAGGATAGCTGCCGTGTTCTCGCTTTTCCCAACGCATCCCGTTCGTTCATGGAATCGCATCACTACTCTGTTTTTGAGATCGCTATCAGGCTGTTCGCAGTTTTGTTTCTTGTCTTGCTGAACGGGTTCTTCGTTGCCGCCGAATTCGCAATCGTCAAGGTTCGCTCAACGCAGATTGAAACCTTGGCGAAGAGGCATCACCGACGGGCACGCCTGGCAGACAATGTCATTCAGCATCTCGATGCTTATCTCTCTGCTACTCAACTCGGAATCACGCTGGCCAGCCTCGGGCTCGGCTGGCTGGGTGAGCCCTTTGTGGCAGCATTGCTGGAATCTTTACTGGCCTCGCTTGGCGTCGAGTCGCGCCGGGTCGTTTCGTTGGTTTCTCTCGGGGTTGCTTTCAGCATCATTACTTTCTTGCATATTGTGCTCGGAGAACTAGCGCCCAAGTCACTGGCAATTCAGCGTGCGCAGCAAACGACTCTGTGGGTGGCCGTTCCGCTGACCTTTTTTTACAAGCTTTTCTACCCGGCGATCTGGGCACTGAATCAGGTGGCCAATGCAGTGTTGAGGATTATCGGGCTCCAGCCGGTAAGCGCGGCGGAGTTGGGGCATTCAGAAGAAGAGCTCCGGCTGCTGCTGGCAGAGAGCGGCGACGGTGATTCGGACAGCTCCCTTGGCCGGTCTATCTCACGCAAGGCATTCTCTCTGAAGAATCTGAAAGCACGTAACATCATGTTGCCACGGAACAAGATCGCGGCTCTGTTTGCCGGGCATCCCGTTGACGAGAACTTGAAGATTGCGGAAGCGAGCCGGCACACACGTTTTCCGTTGTGTCGCGAGACGGTCGATCAAGTCATCGGGATGGTACATGTGAAGGATCTGCTCTGGCAGATCCACGCACAGCGTGACCAGGCAAATATCGAAGCTATCCGCCGAGACATCCTGTTCATTCCGGAGCTAGTCAACCTGGAGACGCTGCTCTCGATGTTTCTGGACAAGAAATGCCACATGGCGATCGTCGTCGATGAGTTCGGCGGAACGCTGGGGATGATAACCCTGGAGGACGTTTTGGAGGAGATGGTTGGAGAGATTCAGGACGAGTTTGATCATGAGCAGCCCCTCATCAGTCAGATTCAAGAAAACGAGTACCTGGTCGATGGAGCCACACCGCTGCACGATGTCGAAGAGGCCTTCGGTGTTCGGTTCAACGACGAGAATGATGCTGCGACTCTGGGTGGTTACTTGGTGGATCGCTGGCAGGAGATTCCGGCTGAGGGTACGGAGTGGCGCTTCGATAAACTAAAATTTGTCGTGCAGAAGGTGGAAAAGTTTCGCGTTGGCCAAGTTCGAGTGAAGGTGGAGGAACCTGATTCGACGTGAGGGGTTGTACCTTGGGGCCGTTTTCCGCCCAACGGCGAATCTGCCGAGGTTGACCTGCAAATTAACTTCAATTAACCTACAATTAACCTGCCTAAGTTAACCTTGAACCCGTAGTGAGCTTATGACATGATACCCGCCTTCAGTTGGAGAGTCTTGCCGACGGTGCTGATCCAGGACACTGATGTCCGGTTCCCCAATATTTTTTCTTCATGTGAGGAGGCCCAAACTTGCGTGTCCACCTTGTGAATCCAAGCCATGTGTCTTTTGGCGTCGCGGTTATCACTCCGCGATGGCTGTACGTTCTTGCTGCGGCTACCCCCCCGGTGTGGGGAGATCCTGCGATCGTCGATGAGACACTTGAGCCGATGGACACCGCAACCATTCAGGCTGGCGATGTGGTTGGCATTGGACTGCATACCGGCAATGCGCTTCGGGGCTACGAGGTCGGGCGAGAGGCACGCGCTCGCGGTGCGTGGGTCGTTTTCGGAGGTATTCACGCAACACTCTTTCCGGATGAGGCGCATGAGATTGGTGGCGCCCACGCCGTTGTTAAAGGAGATGGCGACCTGGTTTGGTCACGCGTCATCCAGGACTGTGCGAATGGCCGGCCAGAACGCGTTTACGAAGGAGGCCGTGTTTCGGGTGACCAATTCCTGCCTGCTCGCTGGGACCTCCTGCCCCGTGAACGGTACATGTGGGCCTCGGTGCAGACGGTGCGTGGTTGTCCCAAGCATTGTTCATTTTGCTCGGTGTGGCGCACAGACGGCCAGGAACCTCGTCAACGCGGTGTTGAGGCCGTCATCCGTGAAGTGGTGGAGTTGCGCCGTTTGGGATTTCGTTTTATTGCCCTGGCCGATGACAATTTCTATCCCGTGACGCTTGGTGACCTTGAAACCGCGGCCCGTAAAACGGACCCCCACCGTCTTCATGAGCTTCAGGCTTTGCGCCAAGAGCGGTTTGATCTCATGGGTCGCTTAGCCCGGCTGCCAGACGATCTCGTCTTCTTCACGCAGATCACAATGGAGGCTGCCGAAGACCCGGAATTTCTGAATGCGATGAGACGTGCTCACATTCGCGGCGCGCTGGTGGGCGTCGAGTCGGTGACGCCTGAGGGACTCAAGGACGTTTACAAGGGCTTCAACTACTCAGGAGAGGCTTTGGTGGAGCGCCTTCAGGCGTTCAAACAGAGCGGCATCCACGTGCTCGGATCTTTCATTTTCGGCCTGCCTAGTGACCGCGCTGAGACTTTTGAAGCAACCGTTTCGCTTGCCGAGCGCGCGGGTGTCACTTTCGCGCAGTTCGTCATGCTGACGCCTTTTCCGGGAACGGTCGATTTCCAGCGTTGGGAGAAAGAATCCGCGCAAGATGGCGTTGCCATTGATGGAATTCCGGTCACTCGGCACTGGCTGATTCCGCAAGACCGGCGCCCCAAGGTCTACACACCACACCCGACGCTCTCTGCCGCTGAAATCCGCGCCCGCACGCAGGCAGTCTGGGACAGGTTTTACAGTCTGCCCAAGGTTTGGGCGCGAGCGTGCGGCGCCGGGCGCTCGTTCCGCGGGCGCTTGGCGTTCGTCCTGGTCTCCAAGCTTTACCGGCAAATGTACGCCAACACGGGCATTGCTACCGATAGCGCTCGCGTCTCGCGATCGGTGCAATGGGCTCGCTGGCTGGCCCGGCCATGCCGCCGCCTCTTTGCTGCCCGCCCTATGCCGGAGCTGGCGATGCCAGGAGAATGACGGGACACGGCGCCCGATTGGAAACGATCCGTCGATGGGCCGCGTTGTTTCCTTGAAAGCACCACGTCCAACTCACCGCTAGTCTCTGCTCCAGTTTCATCGCAATGCGGCCGCCTACTGCGTTACGATAGACGCATAGTGTCCCGGACCCGTTTGCTTTGTTCTCCACATGACCCTGAAGAATCTTTTCTTTTCCAGCCTGCTATTTGTGTTCCTGTGCCACCGTTCGTTGTTCGCGCTAGATCTGGACGCCTACCCTGAATACTTGCGCCCAGGGCCGGATGGCAAACCTGTTTTGGCAGACCGCAGCACTGCCGAGCCGCACGGCAATCTCTACACAAAACCCAAGACGATTCAACTGTTCGCGGCGCGAAACGGTTATGTCTCGTTCTTTCTCGTGGTGAAGGAATCGGGAGAGACTCCATACTCGCTATCCTTCCGCTTGGGTGGAAAGTCTGCAGGCATTCAGTCGCAGCTGTTCAAGACCTGGTATCACCGGCTTCGCGAAATGGTCTTCGTGCCAGACGCCTTGATTCCCGTTGCCAACCCGTTTGCCGCGAAGCTGCCGGATACAGAGAACAAGGTCGCAGGGCAGACTGCGCAGGGGTTTTGGGTGGACCTCTGGATACCGTCCGACACTGTACCTGGCCTGCATGAAGGCTGGGCAGTCGTCGTCGCTGGCCGCAAGAAATCGCAACTACGCGTTCAGATCGTAGTCCGCCAGCCCGTGATCCCCACCGGAGACGCGCTCACGATTGACCACAATTCCTATGGAACCAGCTGGCTGGCGAGTCTCTATCCCAAGCAAAGTCGTCTCACTGGAGACGGCTTCTTCCGCAGCGATGCGCTCTTTAACCTGATTCATGCCTACCATCGAATCTTCCATGAGCACCGCGGCACTTTTCATCAATTGGGCTACGGCCACGCCGGGAAGGTGGGCCCGGAGTTTGCGCCGGAGCTGACCGGCGAAGGGCGTCAGAGGCGCATCGTCAGCTGGGATCTCTTCGACCGTCACTACAGCGCCTTGCTGGATGGAAGCGCGTTTCGAGAATCGCGGCGTGGACCTCAGCCGATTCCGTTTGTCTATTTGCCCATCAATCCGGAATGGCCAGCGAGGTTTCTGAATTGGGGCGAGCCGGGCTATGAGGCGGAGTTTGTTGCTGTCGTCAGCGCGATGGAAAAGCACTTTCGCGAGAGGGGTTGGACACGCACAAAGTTCGAGATGTTTTTCAATCACAAGAAGAGGTACAAGGGCTTTCACTGGGACGGTGATGAAACGCGCTTTGCTCACGACGATCCGCCGATGCTTGAATACAGCCGATTGCTGAAGAAGGCTGTGCCATCTGGATCGCCTGTGCAGTTTATCTTTCGGCACGATGCGAGTTGGAGGTTGGAACAACAATTCAAGACACTGGCTGGCGCTGTGAATTTCTGGGTCTCCTCTCGGGCCATTCTCAGCTGGCTGCCGGAACAGCTCAAGCCGGTGCAGCAGCGTGGTGATATTGTCTGGATTTATTCTGGAGCCCCTTCCATCGGTTCCACATCATCCGCAATCCTCGAGAATCCACTGCGAGCCTGGATGTGGAAACTGGATGGCTACATCCATTGGTTGACGGTGAGCCCGAGCGCAGACCCGTGGTTCAAATCAGAGGGCGAAGAAACCTGCCTGGTTTATCCTGGAGAGCGGTTCGGGATTGACGGTCCCATCCCGAGCATCCGCTTGAAGATTCAACGCAATTTTGCTCAAGACGTTGCACTCTTGAAGACGCTTGAAGCCAGGCAGTCCGGAGAGGCTTTGCGCGAGGAAGTAGCCCGCCGCATCAATGGTTCTCAACTCAAGCATTGGTGGAGCCCTCGGCCGGCGGTGGCGGATTTGCCACCGGAGGAGTGGAGCAACAACAGCATCGAGGGCGGGATTGAGCCCAACCTGCATGTCTTCCAGAACTGGGATCCACAATATTGGCAGGCCATCCGGCAATACATTTTGAGTTTGGCTGAAGGAGATCGAAAGCGATGAGACGCAAGGTCTGCCTGCTCGCGCTTGCGGGCCTCTTGCTGGGAAGTTCAGAATCGCCCGCCCAGCAACACACGAAGGAAACGTTGACGCGCGATCTGGAAGAGGTGGCTCGCGTTGCAAGCGTGATGATGGATGGCGACGTTTGCGAGCGCATCATGACGCCGAGAGCTCTCCAAAAAATGTTCGCCGTCGATCCCAACGATCGCTGGGCAGGCAGCGACAATTTCGACGTCAACCATGAACCTTTTGTTCGTGCCAAGAAGACACTCATACGTCTGGCCCGACTGGTGCCCTATCCGGTGGACTGCAACCTCTGGATGCCGTTCAACCAGGATCCAAAAAAGATTCAGGTTCTGATTCGGAACCGATACGAAATGAGTCAGTTCTGGACGTGGGGAGTTTTGTTTCAGGATCAAACCCCGGAAATGGCAGAGGTCCTGGCTACTGGAAAGCCGCGTACGATCGCACAGAAGGGGGATTTCGTCTCTGTTCTCACGCCTGTGATCAACAGTCTGGGAGATAGGGTAGGGCTTGTGGAAGTGGTAAGCCGTCTTCACCTGAATCCACAAGAGCATGTGAAGTAGGACGCCAGCCCGGGAGGGTGGGGCGATGTTCCCACGGTGCCGCCGTTACGTCGGCGGGCCGGGATGGGTTCGCGGCTATTTCATTTCTTGTGGTGCCGATTCGAGGCATGGGAGTATCTGATCAATCCAAGAACCGAAAGGAGCCACATGCAACACTGGTCTAATGGAAAACTGCTGTTCAGCAGCTTGGTCTCAATTCTGGCTGTCGGCTCGGTACTCACCGTTTTGGCGAAGGATTTCTGGGACGACAAGCCATTTACACAATGGAGCCAGCAGGAAGCCATGAGAGTCCTGTCTGAATCGCCCTGGGCACGGACGCAAACGGTCATGGCTGGAACACTGGGAGGCGGGCAGCAGCAATCGAACAGCGACAGGGTGAAATCCATGCCCAGCGTGCGATCTCCGGGCTCTAACAGTGGAGCAGCTCTATCCCAGGCAGGAGTGTCTTTCGGCGCAGGCGATGCGGTTCCCCTCTTTGTTCGGTGGCACTCATCGGTGCGAATTCGACAAGCGCTGGGCAGGCTTGGCCAGATTCAGCAGAGTGTGCCTGAAGCAGAGGTCAGGAAGTTTGTGGAAGAGCCGGTTGAGGACTACCAGATCGCTGTAACAGGGCCTATGCTTGAGGCTTTCAACGAGCTGTCCTTGAGTAGTCTCCAGGAGAAGACTTTCCTGGCTTCCAAGAAGGACAAGGCGAAAAAGATTGCACTCAAAAGCTATGTCGCCCCGAAAGACCGCAGGGACGGTGTGGCCCTATTCTCATTTTCTCGGGCAGTCGATGGAAAACCAGCATTGAGTCCGGACGATGAAGAAGTTGAGTTTGTCACTCAGGCGAATAAGATCAGCCTCAAGGCGTCATTCAAGCTCGCCAGGATGGTCAACGATGGGAAGCTGGATTTGTGAGCTGGCTTCGATCAGAAAGGAGCCGATGCGTTCAGCATCGGCCGTTGTTTGGAGGGTTTCTACAGAGGGCTTGCTTCGAGATTTGCCGCCCGCTTCTGGTTAATAGGGAGGATCAAATCCAAAGTTCGTTGATTGGCCCATACACGTCAGCCGGGCCAAAGGGGACGTACTCGAAGCCTCGCTTTAGCGGGTCGTCGTAGCGCACAGTCGTCCAGTCGATGCCCAGAGCTGAGTAGATTGTAGCTTCGACGTCTTCCATGCGGATGGTGCGGCCGCGAGACCAGCCCGACTCGGCCACGTTGTTACCGGTCGCGTCCGTAGAGCCAATGGCCCGCCCGCCTCGTGTTCCTGCCCCTGCAAACACGCAGAACTGCTGCAGGTGATGGTCACGGCCGCCGGCAGCATTGACGTTGTTCACCGTACGCCCAAACTCACCCATCATCACGATCAGAGTTTCATTCAGCAATCCGGTTGCTTCGAGATCGGCGAGCAACTCCGAAACGCCGTTGTCCAGTTCCGCAGTGCGCGCAGGCAGGGCATTAGCAGCATAGATATTCGAATGCATATCCCATCCGCCGATGTCGAGCTGAATGAAACGGGTTCCCTGGTTTGATTGCAAGATCTGCTTCGCGAGCAAGCAGGAGTTTCCGAAACCGGTGTTGCCGTAGCGCGCTCGATCGGTTGTTGACAGAGTGAAGGCTTGGGTCACAGCGGGGTTGTACATCAGCCCTTTTGCTTGCGCGTAAAAGTCATCCATGTCTTCCATTTTCGTGCTGAACGGCGAGCTGATGCGGAGGCTGTCATCCAGGAGGTGCAAGCCTGCAAACGCTTGGTCGAAGCGGGTTTGGCCGAAGGAACTGGTCGTATTCGGCAGGCTAGTCGCTCCCGCATTCACCTTGAACGGCGCCGTTGTGGCTGGAAAGTAACCTTGCCCCGAAACGTTGTTGGTTACCGAGAGAAACGTTGGGAAGACTTGGTTCGGCTGCCGGTCTCCGCCTTTCTCCAGAGCGACCACGCTGCCGATGTGTGGCGCCACGTCCCCCAGCACTGCCGCCGGGTTTCGCCCGATCTGCTGCCAGCGACGGGCTAACTGATGCACCGCCGCCCAGGCTCGAATCGAACGAACAATCGACATCTTCGGAAGGTGGTTCGCGAGCTTGGGCATAAGACCCACTGGCCAGTTGATGCCGCTGATCGTGGTTGGGTTGAACGTTGCAGGTGTGACGCCGTTGTAAACCTTGAGATCGAAGGTGTCGACGTGTGTCATAGCGCCATTGAATAGGATGTAGATGACGTTCTTGGCGCGGTTTTGAGTCGTGACAGCCGCCCTTTCGATGACTTCGAGATCAGCAGTCCATCCGCGTTGCGGCAGGAACGAGGCGGTGACTCCGGCACCCATCAGTTCCATGAACCCCCGCCGGGTCCAGTGTGGGCGGTCGTAAAATCGGCCCGTATGCGGCCGGCGATGCAGCAAACGCTCGTATTTTTCCTGACCGAACATGGGGATCTCCTTAGTAATTGAAGACAAAATCGACCTTGTTGTACAACGACCAGACGAGCTGTTCTGCCTTCTGGTTGCGCGTGCCCGTCTGCAGGCTGGTAACGGCGGTGCTCCTCTCCGCAGTCGTTGGGTAGCGCGACAGAATGGTCAGGAACAGATGATCCACTAGCTGATCATTGGTCATGCTCAAACTTCTGGCAAGTAAGCCAACGGCGTTGCCGGCAGTGACCCTGCTGGTCACCACGTTGTTGTTCATTAAATTGAGCGCCTGCTGGATGGAAACCTCCTGTAAACGGTCTTCCTCGTCCCGATTACCGTTCATGAAGTCTTTGACAAACTGGGTCGGAACGATGCGCGTTTCGGGAAACTGCATGGCCCAGCTCTTTGTGCCGTAGTTTGTGCCCAAGTTGTAGTTGGGAATGATTCCGCTGGATTGCACGATCGAGTCGTGGAGTTCCTCACCCCACATGCGCCGAACCAGCTTCCGGGCAAAGAGCCGTTCCCACGTGACGTTCCAGGTGCCGTTGTAACGCGATGAAAGCTGGTAGGCCTTGGAGTTGACGATCTTGCGCATCAGATCCTTCACGCTGTATCCGTTGCCGGCGAAGTCTTGAGCGAGTTCCCGCAACAAAGCAGGATGCGACGGCTGCAG
>Ga0163150_10002387_pt1 | contig 28789 bp, 28 predicted proteins | sample OliLakLV19P2IB_FD_148628 | JGI IMG/M metagenome (GOLD analysis project Ga0163150, IMG submission 148628) | Freshwater microbial mat bacterial communities from Lake Vanda, McMurdo Dry Valleys, Antarctica - Oligotrophic Lake LV.19.P2.IB | ecosystem: Environmental > Aquatic > Freshwater > Lake >...
GCGCACGTCGTCGGATGTCCTGGACGACCTGAACGACGTTGGCGGGGGCGAGGATGTGGAGGCGTTCGGGGTGGCGTGTGACCGCGTGGCCGAGGCCCTCGACTCCTTGCTCGGCTGGACCCCAGAGGAAACCCCATGACGCCAGAACAGACCACCACGCTCATCGCCATCGTGACCCGCTATCAGCAGGCCGATCTGGCGTTCATGGCCGACGGCTCGCGGGCGCATGGAGCGGCCCTCGCCGCGTCCCTCGCGGAGCTGCTCGACTGGAAGGAGGCGCCGCCCTGGACCACCAGCCCGACAGCGTCCAACGGGGAGACCCGCGAGCGACCCTTCAACACGCCCGGCACCTCGGTTGGCTGTGAAGACGCGGACGGCCTTTTGCGTATCCACCCGGAGGCGGAGACGTGCGCCGTGTGCGCGCAGCCCACGCCCGGTTCATGCGGGACGTGCGCGCACTTCTGGCCGTGGGACCGCGCGACGCTGACCGGCACGGGTGATTGTCACCATCCGGCTTACCGAGGTCGCCGCAACGGCTTGCCTGACGATGACGGCTGCCTCAAAGGCTACATGCCGAAGGCCACGGCTGAATTTCTCGGCCCTGACCCAGGTGTGCAGTTTACCTGGAGGGGTTGACAGATGCAGACGGGAGTAAGTCAAACAGTGCACGCTCGGCTGCACGGCGCAAGACTAACCCTGGGAGTGTTTGCAGCACGCCCTTAACCCTGCCTTTGATCCAGCGGCCAAATTCGGCAGAGGCCCTCTTGATATTCCCTTCATTCAACGCACGACGCATCGTGCTATTCCAAAGGGACCCTACATTGAATTGAAAACTGACGAGTGCAGAAAACTGGTTGTCCGAAAGTGGCACTTTAATAAGGTGCGAGACGTCTAATGCCGCTTGCATGAGGTCCGCTCTCAGAAGCACCTCGGCCTGCTCGAGGGTGATCCCATCAGGGTAGAGCACCCTCGCGATAGATTCCCTGCGCACAAACTCCCCGTCTGGCATACGCAGCGCATGACCCCAGCCTATCGTCCAGATGCCGACAGGATCGCAGTAGGGGTCGAGGTTGACCGTGGTCGGGTCGCCATCCATGATGCCCTCCCACCGCTTGACGAGGCTGATGCCTGCGTCGTTGATCTCTCTCATTTCACAGGTCCGAACGTCAGCGTGGCCCAGTCGAACGTGCGGCCCTCGGCCGGCTTCATCTCGTCGCGCAGCATCGCCTCAAGCTGCGCTCGTTCCGCGGTGAGCTTCACGAGCTCGACCTCCGCCTGCGCCTGCGCGAGTGCAGCGCGAAGCTGCACGACCTGCACGCGCAGCACATGCGCCTCGGCCTTCAGCTGTGTCACCTCTGACATGACGGCGGCAGGCGGTAGGACGGTCAGGCCCTCAACGCGCGACACTTGCGCTGAGAGTGTCAGCGGGAGGGCGACGACGAGAATCATACACGCTATTTTCACGGCAAGTCCTTAGGGGTTATACGCAGGAACAATGAACACATTACCAGCAGCGTCCGCGACATGGAGATACGCTGCGGGGTTCGCGGTCAGCGCAGCAGCGGCGCCGTTTGCGCCGATGGTGAGTTGTGTCAGCGCATTTGCCCACCGCGGCGCTGTGCTGACGAATGACGCACCATACATCGTTTGTCGACCACCAGCAAACCCCATGATGATGTCGGCGGCGTTGTCATTCGACATGTAGATCGCGCCCCCGTTGGCGTTACTGCGACTCTCAATCACAAGGAAGTTCCCGTTAGAGCGCATGTACGGGATGGTCGTGGACGTGCCGTTGTTGGTAAAGATGCGTAGGTCAGTGTCGAATTGCACGTAATTAGATGCGCTAATGGACACGAAACCTAGCGTTGAAGACGTATCCGCATGAGCCGACACACTGGCAGATAGATTAGTGCCGCCAGATGAGGGTAAGTTAGCGGCATAAATAGACGCTATGAGTGCAGGGCCAAGATTGTAATTTCCAACGCCAGTCCACGTGGATTGCACTCGAGCTGCTCGTCCTGAGCCATCCGGGTCGGCAGCGTACAGACCAAGACTCCCAGTTGTAGTGGAAAACACATAACCACGAGCGTCAGAGAATACCGTGGACGGGATAATCGCTGTCCCAGATGAACTCGTGGTGAAATTAGCACTCTTAATTGTGAGGTTCGTTCCATCCCACTTCATCTCATTACCGCCAGGGACCCCCACGCGGAACGTCGGCGTGCTCGTCGCGTCCAGCCAGTAGCCCGTGCCGGTTCCGAGTGCTGTCGCACCGCTACTGCGGATCGTGTTTGCGATCACCATGTCAGTAGCGAAATGCTCGCCAGTGATCTGTGAGATCCCCGCCGCACTCCACGGGCTTGCCGTCGTCTGCCCAGTGGTCGCCTGTCCGAAGTACAGACGCGTGTAGAATAAGAATGGGTCAAGCTGAGCACCGGGGTAATACTGTCTGAGGTTCGGATGCCCACGCACCGCTCCAGCAGGGGCCACCGCAATCACAAACGCACGACCCCACGTGTCCCAGGTCGTTCCGCCAAGCTTTGCGCCGTCAGAGCATGTGCCGTTCGCACCTTGCGATGTGCTGAGATTCGTATTCGCGGCGTTATACCACGTAATCTCAGCATTCACTGCGGCCCCGCGATGGTTGCCACAAAAGAAGCTAAACTCGTAGGTATCCCCAGCCGTGACAGGGTAGGCCGGGCCATAGGTATTAGAATGTGTGCCCACGGATGGAGTGCCTATCATTTGGAAATAGCAGCTTCCGCTTCCATTTACGAACCACGACGCCAACGCGCAATTCTGGTTGTAGCCTAACCCAGAGGTTCCGCCAACTCCTTCAGCGCCCCAGTCCGCCCCCGGTGCCGTGCCCGTGCTCCACGAAACCCCGTCACTCGATAGCGCGAAGCCCGCGGCCGTGAAGCGCATCATCTGACTGTTCGTGATCTGGTTCCGCCCGCCGCTGCCGACCGTGACGCTTCCGCCAAACGTGCCGTTGCCGACGAACGTGGCGTTACCGGCCGCATCGACCTGGAAGTTCGTAGTTCCTGCGCGCCCGATGCGGACGCCGTTCGTGGGGTCAATCTTCACCCAGGCGTTATCATTGTCGCCGAATGCCGCACCGTAGGTCGTCACACCATAGCCATACGTCCCGTTGAGGTTGCCAATCGCCCAGCGTGGTGCAATATCACTGAACGTGTTACTCAGTCTTACATTGCCCACAATCGTGGGACCAGCCGTCGACCCCGCCACCACGCCAGCCACCGAATACAAATCGATAAATCCGTTGCCCGTGGTCCCGCTGTTGAACACGGCGTCACCAGCCGTCCAGACGTTTGCACCACTGCCGTCCTGGTTGCGCGCGATGGTGTAGCTATAGGGTCCGCCGCCACCAGCAGATCCAGTGACCGCGAGCCATTCGAGGCTGCCATCGACTTGGAGCACGACACGATCGCCGCTTTGCATTTGATTATGCTTGACGTACATTGTCGTGTCAGCTGCCGCGAGGTCACTCGTGAGTGTCGTCGTCGGTCCCACAAGGATGCGACCGCCAATCGTCGCGATCGTGTTCTGTGCAACCAGCGTCTCGACCCATAGCTCAGCCGCGTGCAGCGTCAGATACTTGTTGGTCAACATCCCGATGTTCGTCGTGTAGCCAACACCGGGCAGAATGTCGAGCCCCGTAGGTGCCGTGATGATGTCACCGGCGGGGCTCAGCGTGAGATTTGCCGAGGCGGTGAGCGTGGGCGTGGTCATCGACGTCGTGCCTGTTACCGTCGCACCCTGGACCGCGCCAGACGCCGTGAGCGACGTCACTGCCGGCGTGGCCGAGTAGACAGGGGCCGTGCTCGTGCCCGCACTCGTGAGCACCTGCCCTGACGCTACCGCCGCACGCCCGGCAATCGTCGTGGCCCCACTCGCGTAGAGCACATCCCCCGTGGTGTAGGACGACAACCCCGTGCCGCCATCCGCCACCGCCACATCCGTGCCGCCAGCGCGGTAGATTTCGCTCCATGTCGAGGCGGCCGTCTTCACAGAAATCGTGTAGGGGCTGTCTTTTCGGATGTACGTATCGCACACCGCGCCGAGGCCAGCCGCAGGTGCGCCGGTCCCCGAATGCACGGTGCACACACTCCCTGTCACGCCAACATTGACGCGGAGAGCATTCACGGTCGCCTGCGCCGACGCAAACACGGCCGTCAGCACGAGGGGGATGAGCACGCTACAAACTCTGAATGCTGCCGATGCCATAAATCTCTGCTCCTGTGTTATTCGAGGTAATCTGGAGTTCGTAACGTCTTCCGGCGACAAGTGCTGTCGTGGTGTAGAACGTCGTGAGTGAAGGTGTCGTGCTCGTGACACCTGAACTTGTGGCGACTGTCACACCGGTGTCGATATCTCGGAGGCGTGCGGTCACTTGCACGCCTGACTGTCCCCATAGCTCAGCGCGGATCACCGCACTCATCGCTGCCGGTGAGACGAACGGAATAGCGTTGACCACGCGAACATAGGTGCCAGAATTAGGCGTCTGTGCCTGCTCTGTTGCTCCACCGAGCGAGATTGACAACGATCCCGTGAGCACAACCGAGGTGTTCACGCCTCCGCTGAACGTCGAACCGCCACCACCCGAGGCGGTGAACCCTCGAAACGTATCGAGGGCGCTGCCAGTAACAGCCCCGGTGTTTACCTTCACCGTGTAGACCCAGCGTCCCTCCTGACCGGTAGCCTGAACCTCCAGGATGAAGCCTGTTACGTTGAGCGCAAGGTCCGTTAAAACGATTGAGATTATCTGCCCGGGCTCAAACCCGTGCTCGACAGTATCAAACTCAATCTCATAAGGTATCACGCCATGCTTCGCCGCAAGGCTCGCGAGCATGACGTTTGCCGCAATAGGGTCGGTGATGTCCCCGAACTCGAAGAACCTCGTCACTTTCGGCGAGCTTAGGTTGTCAACACTTACGTAGAACGGGTATTGTGCCGTGAACGTGATAGCGAACACATCCCCGATACTCGGTATCGGTGAGATGCTTCCTACGGTGACACGGCCCACAAGGTTCGCACCGCCATTCCAAGTCCAGATGAACTCAGCGCCAGTGATGCCGATAGTTTTCGACACGCTGTTGAGTTTGCACGTTACGCCGCCTGTTGGGGTAGACGGAGCGAACACATCGAGGTACCCGAGTGAGGTATGCGCGGCCGTAAGTGTGACCGTCTGCGTAACCTCAGCGGCTTTCTCAGAGCCGCACTTGAGCACGATATTGCTTCCGTATTCTCCGGCGCTTTTCTTCCACTTGATTCGAGTGTTGCGCTCTGATGCATCAGTAATTGCGTAAGGCGCAGATGGTGTTCCGAGGTTCGGATTCACCATACGCAACACTTTCGTCGGGGATATGCTCGCGACCCAGCCGGCTCCTGTCGCAAGCCCCGAGAGGGCGGAGAGATCCCGAATCACGTCGCTCGCTGACTTATTTTTCCATTGCAGCCCTACGTGCGTACCCGTCGGTCCCACGTCTTGCGCGGCATCGAGAGTAATCGCGTAGGGCGTGTTGAGGAAATGTACGACGAGGTCTGACAGAATACGTTGGAGAGTAAGATTCATCGACCGCGCACAATAGCCAACGGCTGCGGCGCCAGGAATGTTGATCGGGATCGTGAACGTGTCAGCGTCTACAACGGTCACGGTGTAGAACGTGTTCGGCACGCCTGTGTGGTCCTGAATCAGCACGACATCGCCAGTCGTGAAGTTGTGCGCCGTTGCTGTGTTGATCGTGCCCGGGTTACCGACATTGCTGGATGCAATATTGATGTTTGCTCCGACATAGCCGCCAGTCACAAGCGTCCAGTCGAGCGCTGCCCACCAATCGACGCACTCCACGACGTGGACCAGTCCGCCCTCGTTGTGCAACCGCCCGGCGTCTATCTCATGAATGTAACCACCAAACTGTGCGGTGATGCCGTCGTTCGCGTAGATGATGATCTCTTGCAGAATTGTTGGCGTGAAGCCTGTTGCGAAAGCCAACGACGCTTTTGCCCGCTCGTTGTATGTCCGCGTGATTGTCACGCCGGCCGAGTCCAGTGTGTGTCGGTCTATGCCGCCAACACTGACTCGTATCACCGCACACCCCCGAGCGCGAGCCGGTTGCCCATGCGGTTAATCACGACGTCGGTCATCTTCTTCCCATCCACAATTAGCTGCACGATCTGCGGCTGCTCTGACCTAGAAAAATCTGGCGCCGCGACAGAGGGCATGCTCAGTTGCTCAGGCGTAATGACAATCTCGCCGCGCCGCAACCATGCGGGGATTACGTCGCGTGACGAGGGCGTTCTACCATCGCGGCCGACAATACCGCCCCTGTCGTAGCCCTGCTCGCGGTTGCCGCTGGGGCCAGGACCGGTCGGGGTAGTCCAGTCCCTGAACGGGTTCGGTAGGCTGTTCGGCAGCCCTCGGAAAGCAATAATCAGCTTATTGATTGCTTCAGTGAGATTCTCGGTCGCCGTCTGCATCAGCTCCTGCGCCGAGGGGCCTTTCTCTTTCCAGATGCCCGCCGCAATAGACTGGTCGAGAAGCGCCTGCGTGTTCGCGTCGAGTGGAATGCCGAGACGCGTTGACGCCTCGACAGCACGTTGCAGATAGTCCTGCATCGGAATCAGTGCGTCAGTCGCGCTGCCGCCAGCCTCGAGGACCTTTTCCTTCAGCCGCTCATAGGCGTCTGAGGCGAGACGTCCTGTGAGTGCGAACGAATCCGCGTTGAGCATGTTCAGGTTCGCCAGCGCCGAAATACGCGAGCCGAGCGCGTCGACCGAGGCCATCAGCTCGGGGTTCTTATCAGCGACATTGCCAAGCACAACGAGCATCCGCACGAACGGATCCTCGATGTTCATGCCGAGGTCTGTGTAAGCCTTGTGCAGCCCTGAGAGCCCCGGTAGTGCAGCCTTCAACGCCTGGTTGAACGTCGAGCCTGTCGCAAGGGCAATCGCGAACGACTCGGCGGCAGCCTGCCCGAGGTCCTTCAGCTCCCGTGTAGCACCTGTGCCAGCGGCATGTTGTGCAGCAAGCGCGGCGGTGAGCTTTTTCTGCGCTGCTTCCATGTCACGCGTCCATTCGACGCCGCGTCCCTTGGCCTCGACCTCGTTTAGCTTCTTTACCTCTGAGGTCGCATCATCGATGTTTTTCTTGATGTCAGCGTAGCCCTTGCGCGCACTGACAGTACCGGCGACGATCGTGTTGAACGAGTCCATGATAATGTTGGACTGGCCCTTCATCGCGTCTTGAATGGCTTTCGAGCCCACTCCCATGATTGAGTTCAGCTCGATGATCTCTTTCAGCGAGTCGCTCCAGAAGCCGAGTTCGTCAGTGTTCCCCTCGACCAACGCTGCGAAGTTCTTATCGAGCACCTCGAGGGCCTGCGCCGAGCTGAATGCGCCCATCTCCAGCATGACAAAGACATCGCGCATCTTTGCCGTGTAGGACCCGACGTTCTGCTGATTGACACCACCACCCTCGGCGATGATCTTGTCGAGGTTGAAGAGGCTGGATGCTTGACGCGAGCCGCCAAAGTCTTTCTTCGCCTGCGCGGCGATGCTCTTTGCAAGCTCGTCGCTGATCTTGACGCCAAAGTCCCGCCCGACCTCAGACGCCGCCTGCGCCCAGGCCGGCTTCCCGCGCAGCACGCCTGTGACGAGGCCCGCTGCTGCGCCGACCGCCACGCCCCAGGGGCCGAACATCGCGCCCGCCTGGGCGCCGGCCAGGGCGCCGCTCATGGCATTCTGCGCCTTTGAGGCCGATTGCCCGGTGGCATTCCATATGGATATCGCGCCCTGGGCGATGCCAGCGGCCGAGGCGACGCCAGCGGCGAACCTATTAGCGCCCGATGCACCCTTGTCGAACATGACGCTAAGCGACCCGAACTTCGCGTCCTTATGGACAGACTCCCCCGCCGCATTCGTGACCATACTCATCTTCTGCGTTTCTTGCCGAGCGAAACGCAGGCCGACGACCATGTTACCGATAGAGGTCAAAAACTTGCTGCCCAGGCCGTCGCCCGAGATCTGACCCATTGCCGTGAAGAGGTTAGCGAGGCCGTCGAATGCTGCAAGATTCGCTTCCTCGCCGAACCTTCTTGCAGCATCGCCATCAGCCCGCATTGCCGCGATGAATGCGTCAGACTTCGCGTCCATGTCTTTCTGGTCGTCGTAGATCGCACCCGTCTTTTGGTTCGCGGCAAGGGTGACAATCCCTAGGGCTGCCTTCTGCGAGCCGATAGGATCGGCGTAATGGTCAAGCCGTGCAAGCGAGTCCTTCATCCGTCTGTCGATCTCGGAAAGCTTGCGGTCTAATTCGGTCCCCGCACGGCTTCCCATGAAGTCAACAAGATCGCGCTGCGCTGACTGAAGCGCCGCGTGGTTTGAGATCATCGCCTTTGCGATGCGGTCCGTGTAGACCTCGATAGACTTCGTCAAGTCCTCCCACGTCGAATTGACGTTTTTGTTCAGGTCAAGCAGCGTTTTTGAGACGATGAGATAATCAGAAACCGCAAGCGCGTTGAGCCCTAGTTTGAGCGCAGCCTGCTCGGCGCTGTAACCCTCTTTGATAAGCGCGTCGACTGAGGCCATCTGCCAAACAAGGAGCCCCTTTTTGGCTATTGTGAGGTCTCCCGTGAATTTAGCCAGCGCCTTTAGCTCTTCAGCGTGTTTCTGAGCAGCGGCTATCGCCGCATCCTCAGCAATCTGCCCGACACGGGCCTGCTTTTCAGCGACCTCAGCCGCAGCAGTCGTAGCAGCCTTAGCTGCGGCCTGCGCAACTGTTGCCTCCTCAGCCCTTTGACGGGTTGCCCTCATGGCATCGTTGATGTCGGCGTAGCTTGTTCCGAGGTTTTTGTTGATCGTCGCAAGGTTTTGCGCTGCAAAGGCTTCGTTCGCAGTAGCCGAGCGCATGCGCTCTTGGCCCTCAGAGCGCAGCTTGTAGACTTGATAGAGCGTAGCAAGACCTGCGCTCAGCCCAGTAAGAATTAGCACGGGGGCCGCAGCAGCGCCAGCCACTAGCACAAGATCAGCCGCCAAAGCTTTTGCTGCGGCGCTTCCGAGCCACATAGCACCTTCAGCAAGCCCGATGGCAGTGCGCATTGCTACCCACGCCGCAGCCGCCGCAATAAGTGACTCCTGGTGCCGCCATAGGAATGCAGTGAAGTCAACGATGAATTTGCCGAGCGCCGTCACATACGGCATAACCGCCGTCACAGCGTCAGCAAATTTGTTGACCCCTCGAATGACAATATCAAGAGCCGACTGTGTTGACCCGCCGAAGACATCAGTGAAAGCTTTGCCTATCGCATCAAGCGCTCGCATTACGCTGGGGGATGAGGCAACGCCGGCCGCGAGCTGGTTAAACCAGTTTTTGACCGTTACTACTACTCCGTTCAGGATATCAGCAAAGTCTTTCTGCGCGACGCCGGCAGACTTAACCTTCTGCGCGAGCATCTCGAGCACGCCCGCACGCCGTGCTTCGGTTTGCTCCAGCACAGTAAGATCTTCACGTGTCGTTTTTAGGGCAGCGGCGTAGGTTTCTTCGGCTTTCTTGACATCCAGCTTCACGCCAATCGAGGCCAACATCTGCGTGCGCCCGGTCATCAGCGCGGATGTAACCTTGTCGAGCATTTCTTTCGTCGTACCAAGGCCCTGATCAGCCAGCACGGAGGCGGCAGAGCCGAGTAGTTTAAAGTCGTCTGTACTCAGCTTTACGCCGCCTGCGAGCAGCCTCGTCGAGGTCTTCATCAGGTCAAAATCGGCGATGACACCGAGTGTGCTCGATCTGAGCGTCTCGATGATCTCTTTTGCTTTTATGCTGCTGCCTGACAACTGGTCGAGTGATTTGCTGACATCGTTGATATCAGAACCGCGCATGCCAAGCGCGCCGATAGCTGTTCCGACTGCGGTGAGAGCTACAACGACAGCAAGCGGCCCCTTGACGAGCAGGCCCATCGACCCGTCAAAGCTGTCCGCAAAGTTCTTTGTCCTCTGCGCGAGCGTAGCCAGCACGCCAGAAAGCTGGTCCTCTATCTCGACGCGACCTGTTAAAGTTCCGACGTCCAATTAGACACCCTCCTTAACCGCTTTGCGCGCTGCCCATACTTTGCGCTGTTTTTCGCTAGCAGCGGTGCGTGCTTCAGGGGTGCGTTGTGCAGCAGCGATCCCGATGCTCTGTTTCTTTCTCGTTTCTTCAGAAGCGGTGCGGCCTGTCAGCGTGGAACTAATTTTAGCGCGGTGGCTTTCTGAAATGGTGCGTCCTTTTTGGGCCACGCGCATATTCGCACGAGCTTTATCGGAGCGTTTCATCCCTGTATGAGACGCCGCTATCTTATTACGCGTCTCCTTAGACAGGTTATTCCCTGTAAGAGTCGCTGCAATTTTAGCTCTAACATCAGCAGGTAACGCTCGGCCCTTCATACGCTCGCTAACCTCTTTGCAGAATTCAGCCGTGCGCTTAGCGCCTTTTACGCCGCCGCCGTCGCCGCCGTCTGTCACGTTTGTCAGCCTGTGCCCAATCTCGCGCAAAGACCTAATGTAACATTGCTCGACAAAGCCAAGCAACTTACGTGATGCGTTTTCTTCCATTTGCTCTAAGACCATCACGTCATATTCTCGACCTTCAGCGTGAAGTTTTCTTACCCAATGGAAAAGGTATGTAGGTCTTGACGACCCCTCAGCATTTCTCGAGTGATCATACGGACGACCAACACGACTCCCGGCCATTCCCACGTAACGCACGTGGCCTGGATCAGCGGGATCGATCAATCCGTATACAAATGGCTGCATTAGTGGCTCTTATCCCCAGCAGAGTACGACGCGGCGATGGCTTTGATGATCGCGATCTTTTCTTCGACCGTCTGCGTGTGCGTGTGCATCGGCGAATTGAACTTCAGCAGAAAATCCGAGAGCGAGTAGGCGCGTTGCCCGGCTCCGCGGTTGACGTTCGCAATCGTCGAGGCAATCGATGCCGCTCTGTAGTCATCCCGCTCTTCCCCGAAGGGCTCTATCTGCGAGTAGCGCTCCCAGTCTAGAAGCTGTCTAGCTGTCAGCACTCGACACAGCCGGTCGACGTTGGCTATGCCGAGTGCAGCTGCTAGGCGATAGGCGAATCGCCGTCGAGGGGAACGGATTAGTCTTTTTTTGCTTCGTTGTCCTTCTTGACGTTCATGCCGTTGAGCTCGAGGATCGCCATGACGATTCGCTCCGTCGTCTTGTGGTTCTTCTTGCGAAAGACGGCGAGGTTCTTCGGGTCGGTCGCGTAGCGCACGCCCTTCGTGTTGACGAGGCTCTTCGTGATGAGGCGCAGCCCTGCGGTGCGCTTCTCGTCACCCTCGTTCGCCTCGGCCCACTCGATCATGTCGCCTGCGGTCAGCGACCCGATGCGGAACGATTCGTCTTCCTTGTAGCCCGGCACGAGGGCGTATTCGATGTCCTCTCCGGCTTCGATTTCTTCGATGGTCTCGATGACTTTTTTCACTGCTTCGCTCATGATGTTTTGCTCCACGCAAAGAATGCCGGTCTACTACGGTTCATCTACGACTCTGAGACCGGCAGAGTGAGTCGTCAATGCTGCGCGTGGAGCAGCTTGTTAGACTCCGAAGACCGCGCCGCCGATGGTCATCAGCCCACTGAAGCGCAGCGTGATGTCAGCGGCCAGCTTGCCGTCGACCGGAGCCTTGGGAACGAAGCTCTGCACCTGACCGCTCATGATCCAGTCCATCGAGGGCGTCAGCGCCCCCGGGAACGTGATCTTGAAGCCGGTGACCGTGTTGTCCTTCAGAAGCTTCATCACGCCCGTCAGATGATCGTGCGTGTTGTTGGTGGGCAGGAAGTTGATCGGCACCGTGAATGCGCCGCGCCGAACGACACCGAGCACGTAGGCATCGATGTCCTTTTCCTGTGTCGTGGCATCGAATTCGTTGCGCGAGAGGGAAGGCGGCGTGATGTCGCCAAGCTCCGCGATGGGGGTGAACGCGCCCCCGGGCGTCAACTGCACGTGGACGAGAGTGCCGTGGGAACTGAGTCCGAGTGTCATGTGGCTGTCCTCCTAAGAACGTTGCTTCTCTGCGTCGATGTTGAACGAATAGGTTACTCGTCCAGCCTCGTCCGCTCCTGTGTCGGTAGGTTGTTGCCGTGGGATGAGCGTGAGATAGGTCACGCCATCCAACTCGATGTTGTGGAGACCATCGGGGCCTCCGAGAGCATCATATGCTGCGCGTATCATCGCACGGGCATAAGCAGGCGTCTTTGCTCGCACGTAAACTTGCGCTGTTGGCCTCTCGGTCGAGGAGTTGTGCATACGCATAGCGCCCGTGCCACCTGTCTCTGTCAGCGTGAGAAACGGCCCGTCACCGACGGGGATCTGCGCTCTGCTGCCGAGAAGGATAGAGGCATTGACGATTCCGACGCCCTGGTTCACTAAGAGGTTGGCTATTTCTTCGATAAACATCTCACAGCCCTCTCAATTTGTTGAGGTGTGCACGGCGTGCGATGCGTGCCCCCATGCTGCTACGCGATTCATTCAGCACGGATTCCATGAACTTCCACTCGCCGATAGGGTGGATCGCGTCAGGATTCTCGTGCACATGAACCGCGTAGGGAGCCTCTTTGCCCGTAGCAACTGCTACAGTAATAGTGTTGCCTTTTTGCTCAGGCCGTAGCACGCGGATTGAATTGCGCAGCCGGCCAGGGTGCGGCGCATTTTTGGTCGTGTCGACAGGCGTCCGCTTTTTCATTTCGACGGCTTCAACCTGCATCTCTTGGTAAGCGGCTGCGGCAAGGTGGTCTGGAAATTTCTTCTTGATTTTTCCGAGGTTCTTGACAACCTGCGAGACGCCGAACATCTTACTTGGCATCAACGACCTCCCGCAGCACATCGAGGTAACGAGCGCCGATGTTTTTCCAGTCGTACCGGTGCTGGTATGCGGTAGCGAGCGCCCTCTTGCTGTAGTCCTCTCGGATAGAGGGCTCCCGGTAGAGCCTATCCAGCGCATTAACGACGCCCTCGTAATCCATCACGCCGCCAATGACATTCACGTAGGGCGGACCGATAGCGGTTTCGGTGCAGGGCACGATCCACGAGCCCTCACGTGCCCAGTCTCCGAGGGCGGACCAGTCGGGCAGAATGCACGGAATCTTGCACGCCATAGCCTCCAACGCCGTCAGCCCGAAGCCCTCGCCCTGCGTCGTGCTCAGCAGCACGTCGAAGCACTGGTACGTTTGCGCCATGATTTCCTCCTCGACGCCATACCACGTCGGTGGTTGCACGAGGATGAGGCGCTCTGTGATGCCGTAATAAGCGGCAAGCTGCTGGACGTTGATGCCAAGATCCCCGGTCGGCGCAGTGTGCAGAAAGAGCATCGCGTTCGGTGCGTCGAACGCGCTTACCCAGTCAGCGAAATACTTCAGCGTAAGATCCCAGCGCTTGCGTGGCTGGTTTCGGTTCACGTTGCCGACGATGAATGCATCTCTGAACCGCTCGTCCGCAAGCCCTCGTGCGGAGCGCGCATGGTTGCGCGAATGCGGCTTGTAGACGCTGCGGTCAACGCCGAGGGGAATGATTGAGGCCGGCCCTTCGTAGCCACTCCCTCGCGCCTCTTTCAGCGCGAACTCGGTCCAGAAGATAACATGCGCAACGCCGTCAAGCCAGTTGCTCTGAAAATTCTTTCCGTCGACCGCAACAACAGCGACGATAGGAACCCCATCGAATTCCTTGAACTGCCGCATCTGCTGCACATACAATGGGATGTTCCACCCGTCGTTCTGTAGCACGACAACATGCGGCTTTGCATAGTCGCACATCCACACAAGACGCCCGACGCCGAAGCCATCGCCTGCGACCGCCGCTGCGAAGATGGGGTAAGGGAATTCGTGTGGGTCGCCGCGGTAGTTGATGCCCAGCACCGTGACGTCGTAGGTCTCTTTGAGCGTGTCGAGAATGTTGTGCGTTGCCTTCGCAAAGCCGCTCGGGCAGCCAGCATCCCCGACCCAGAGTAGCCGTTTCTTTGGCTCAACAAACGACCACTCATGCCCCGGAAACGATGGAAACGTGATGAGCGCCCCGCCGTTTGGATTATCGGCAATCGAGGTAATGTGCCCGATGTGCTGCACAAAGCTCGGCGCTGAGGCCTGAAACCACGTCAGTCCTCGAGCCCCCGCCCAGCGGTGCAATTCTATGTCGTGCGCGTTGTGCTCGGGCAGGCCGTGCGTTTCGAGCCACTCGGCGATGTCTAAGGCGACCGCAGGCCGCACGGCAAAGCATTGCATGCCCCAGAACTTCTCGACCGGATATTGCCATTCAACGTTACCCTTTTGCGCGAACTGCGGATAGTCGCCAGAGAAGATGTTCGGCCTGTCGTCTTTGCCGTGTGCGTCGAGCCAGCGGCTCAGGCTTCCGACAAAGTCTCCGCATACATCGAGGTCATCCTCGAGGTGCACGATCCAGTCCGCGCCCGACACCGCGCCGTGCCGTAGTGCTGCTGCGCAGTTCCACTTTGCTGAGCGTCGTTCCGTTGGGCGATGCGACCAGACCTTGCTATGCGTCAGTATGATGTTCGCCGTAGGCCATGCTTTTGCAGAGCCTGAATCGACGAGGTGCAGGCTATGCAGCTGCGGGTGCTTCAGCACACCAGACCGCTTCAGGTTCTCCAGCGTCTCGAACAAATAGTTCGGGTTAGGGCTTCTGTTGAACGTCGAAATGACAATCGTAATCATCGCCACACCTGCTGAGGCTGCTCGTTCAGGGGTTTCCAACTTGACGCCCAGTGGTGAATAGCAATCGTGTCGGGTTGAATTGCCGCGGACGTCAGCGGCTCATACCACGGATAGGGGTGAAACACCTGACTACGCCGCACCGTAATGCCGGCGATAGTCGTGTCCCCGTCGCGGCCGTTCCAGCCATTTGCGTAGAGCAGCGATGAGACCAGCCCAGGCCCTGACATGTTTCCATAATCGGGATGTCGAGTGTCGACCTTGCGGAGCGCCTTCACCTGGTCCTCGAGGAACGGATGCGCTGCACCGCACGCCATCACCGCGTTGTTCGCCCAGCCCTGGCCGGCTCCGATATGCCCGAGGGTGTAGCTGGTTTCTAGCAGCGGATCAAACCTCTGCACCGCCTCGACATCTGCATCGAGAAACACACCGCCCAGCACGGCCAGAAATTTCAGCCTCGCCCACTGACTACAAGCGATGAAATTCCCCTCAGCAATGCGCTCTTCGAGCCACGGCTCAGTGCCGAACAGACGCAGGTTGCCGAGTGTTACGACCATGATTTCGTAGTCCGGCATCAGCTTCAGCCACGATGTCATGCAGTGTGCGAACATCTCGCGGTGACGCGGCTGATAGCGGTCGCGCTCGGCGTCGCAGATCCACGTCGTGATAATACGTTTCGGGATCATCGTGATGTTGGCCTCAGCAAATAGGACGGGCAGCCGTCACGCGTTAGATGCGTTATCTCCCAGCCGAATTTGTTGCAGAACGTATCGACTGCTCGCACCACACCGTCGAATCTTGGGCAGTAGTCGTGGCCACCGATACCCCAGAGCGTTTTCCGCATTGCCATCACAAGGTCGGCATAAACAGCCTCCTCAGAATGGTCCGCGTCTACGTAGATGAAGTCAAAATAACGATCAGGGAACGTAGATAGCGCGACTGTGGTGTTTGCGCGGTGGAGCGTATAGCGGCGGTCCCCGCGGAGCGCGAGGGCAAGAAAGACCACCTCCATGCTATCGACGACCTGGATGTTCTCGCCGTCCTTGTCGCCGCACTCGACACGCCCCGTCCACGTATCAATAAGGTGCAGCTCCGCAGGGTCGCATACGCGCAGAATCTCTGCCGAGAACGCGCCAGTGAATACGCCAAGCTCAGCGATGACAAAGCGCTTCGGCACGAGCCGAAGCAAATCGCTGCGCGTCTCAAGCAGATTCACATAAACACCCGCGTCGCAATGGGCTGGCTCGTGCCCGCGTCAATGAAACCATCAACGCTGAGAATCTCGCCCGTCTCGCCGCTCGGAAGCACGATTCTGTCTGCCTCTTGAATCCCGCGCCCGCCCGTTGCTGCGCTGAGCGCCGCAACGTCGAGGAACTGTACCGAGACCTTCGCCAGACTCAGCACACCGTTGGCGCGTCGGACCTCTTCCTGCTTCCAATCAACGATCGCCTTGAGCGTGATCATCCCCTCGGCATAGGTTCCCCCGCCATAGGGGTCTGTGCCCGTCATGCGCTCGAAGAACACGTTTGCCTGCAAAGTCTTCGTCACCGTGTCGGCGATTTTCACGCCAGCGCGCAGCACATTGAGCAGGCTCATTCAGACACCACATCGAAAAGCGCCAGCAACCCGGAGCCCTCGAAGATCTCGTTAGTGAACCACCAGGCTGGCAGAAGCTCCCAGACTAGGTCGGGCAAAACGTGACGCTCGATCATGTCCTTGAACGTGACCGCCACGCTGCCCGCACTCACAGATTTGATGCCGCCGACAGAGACTGCATTGTCAAGCGTTGAATCCGACATCAGAAGTTGCCCGGCAAGCTCTGCGGTCGCATCCTTCAGGTCCTGCGGAATGACAGTCGAAAGGATGTCATTGCCGTTGCGGTCGCGCATGCCTGTGCGTGGCCACGCAAGCCGCTGCGTTGTCGTCGCGGGCGTGCCAGTCCATGCTCGGTTGGTGTAGTAGTAACGCGACTGACCGTCGACGCGCAATGCGCGGTTTGCGACAGACAGCGTTTCAAGCACCCGCGTTGCCATGATGAGCGCACGCGTTGGCACATCGCCAGTGGCAACCCACGGCGTCGGGAGTGGAATTCTTGCGTCGTGATACACGGCAGCCTCAAGTAACGTCGCGTATGAATTCGACGTCACGCCGCCGACCGTTGCGTCAATGCTTGGCACGTCTGCGCTCCTTCTTGGTCTGCGGCTTCGGGTGCATGCGTCGGATCACGCCTTGCTCGTCGCGTCGATATACGGTGCGGTCACAAGTCCGAAAGACGTGTGTGCCCGCAGACGTAGGGTGCTCGATGGGCACGAAGACGCGCCGCCTGAGCTGTTCGGCGGTTGTGAACTCCTCGACGGGCTTCTCGGTATCCATATGCGGCTAGAACCCCTTAAATCCTTGTGGCGTTCTCGCAGGAACCGCGAACGGCTGTCTGGCTAGAGCTAACTAGCTTTGACTTGGCTCGCGGTTCCTGCGGCATCCTCGTAGCTTTTTATGGCTGAGCTACCTTACGGCTGAGCTGCCCTTTAGGCGCGGGTGCCGTGCACGATTCCGCTGTTGCCGTTGTAGTCCGAGCGGACGCGGGGGATCATGATGCCCATCACGATGTTGTGGATCGTGAAGCCATCGAGCGACGTCCACGGAATGACCGTGGGAGGCTGTCCGACGACGATGTCAACGACATCGTTCGTCATCTGCACGAGCGTCGCCTGCTTGCCGACCGCGGCAGCCGGGTAAAGGTCCGCCGAGCGGAACTTGATCGGACGACCGCCCGCCTGGATCATCTCCAGGCGCTTCTGGATCGTGTCGGTCGTGTTGACCTTGAAGTCGCCCTGCATCAGGTTCATCGTCTTCGTCCCGACGTAGAGGTTGTAGGGGCCGTATTTGAAATCGGCCTGGAGCGCGTCGATCATGCCCAGCAGATCAGCGGCCATCGCCGGACCCGTCGTGCCAATCGTGTTCGCGCCCGTCCAGTCTACCGAGAGGGGGTAGAGGTTGGCGTCGGGCGCGTTGAGCAGGCCGGGAGCCGTGTAGCCTGCGACGTTGAGGTCGAGACCGTCGAGGGTCGTCGCGCCGTTCAGCGCCGCGTCCTCGAATGCCTCGTTGACGGCACGCGTGCACTGCTGCACGAGCGAGACGTCGAGGGGCGTGCCGATGCGCTGGGACATCTTGAGCGTGCGGATGTCCAACTCGAAGCCGTCCGTCGTCAGGTAGATCGGCAGACGGCTCGACAGCACGTTCGGCAACTTGTTCTCGGTGCGCGACGAGGGCGTCATGACGCGCTGAGCGGCGCCGACGCGGTTCGTCTTGTTCCACTCAATCTGCGTGACGCTGAGCGGGTCGGTCAGGTTGTAGGTGAGGCCCTCGGCGAGCAGATCGGCCACGAACGTCAGCCGCTGCATTCCGACCTCAACCACCGCCTTGTCGATCACGACCTGCGCCCGATCCGTGAGGGGCGCGAGGGCGCGAAAGCCCGGAGCGCGCAGGTTGGTGACGTTCAGCTCACCCTCCTGCAACGCCTTGAGCACGACGTCGGACAACGGGCTGTTCTTGCCCATCGCCGTGATACGCATCTTGTCAAACGACATGTCTTGATCCTCCTTCTGAGATTGTTAGGCGCTAACCTGCGCCTAGATGGTTTCGACGCGGATGCGCGTCAAGACGGTGACAGAGGGCTTGTTCTCCAGCGCCACGAAGAGCGCCGTGCCGGCTGCGAGAGCACGCAGCGTGCCGTTGCCGGCCGACTCGAGCTTCACGCCTGCCGCGATGTCCTGACCCGACGCGATCAGCATCCAGAACGTCGAGCCGCCGCGACCGATGGACGCCTCCACGAGGTTGCCCGCCGCGTAGTTGTCGTCGACGCCCAGGTTCATCATCGACTGGTTGGTTGCGACAGCGCGGCCCGTGTCGCCGGCCGCCGTTGCGTGCTTGCGCCACCGGATGACACCGGCGCTGTTGAACCGCTCGATCAGATGACCGGGCGTGATGGCCTCGCTTGCGGCGAGATCGTTCACCTGGATGCGGTCACCGCCCAGGTAGACGGTGTTCGGCGAGTAACGCGTGATCGACATTCTTTCTTCTCCTCTGTTTGAGCTGCTGTGTTACTGTTACTTGGACGCCTGAAGAGCCTTGATGCTCTCGGCGTAGGCGTCGGGAGGTGCGAAGTTCTCGCCGGCCGCACGCATGCGCGGAATCGGACGAGCGCTGTAGTCGGGAGCGTCGACCTTGGCAATCGCTGCCAGCTTGCGCAACGCGGGGAGGGGCATCTCCTTGAGTTCCGCCTCGCTGAAGATGCTCTCGGCCGCAACCTTCAACGTGGTGATGAGCGCGGTCTGCTCGGCTTCGTCTTTCGCCTTCGCGTCGGCGACGAGCGAGCGGATGGATGCGGGTGCACGCTTGAGGAAGTCGGCCTCATCGAGCACGCGCTCGGTCGAGGCGCGGAGGTCGGTCGTCAGCTTCTCGACCTTCTCCTCGAGGGACCGCTTGTCGTTGCGGTCGGACTCGGCCTGAGCGCGCTCACGCGCTTCCTTGGCCTTCGCCAGCTTTTCAGCCTCGGCATCGGCCTCAGCCTTGGTCTTGGCCGCTTCCGTCGCCGTCTTGGCCGCTTCCACCGCCGTCTCGGCGAGAGAAAGGAAATGGGTCAGGCGGTCGTCTGATGCCGCTTCGAGCATCTTGACGTCGTCTGCCGTGAATCCGCTGCATGCGCAGCTGGTGAGCTTGCTGATCAACACTTTCCGGTCCATGCTGTCCTCCTGGCGGGTTTCTGCCGCCTTCAACTGTCCAACTCCGTCGCAGGCTTCGCACGGGTTTCCGCCGTGCGCGCCTGAGCCTTTGCACCTCGGGCATTCTTCCGCACCCGCAAGCGCACGCTTCACAAAGACCACCTCAGCAGGGACGTCTGAGGGTGCCGCATCGAACAGCTTAAACCCCTGCTTGCTCATCTCCTCGACGAGCGTATCGAGCTTCGTGCTAGGCGCAGACACCGTTTTCATCTCGCCGCCCTTGTCGAGAATCTTACGCAACGATGTTTGCGCTGCGGGGTCCATCCACTTAGGCATTGAATGCCCGCCGCCGCTGCTACCGCCTGGATTACCCGGACCACCCTCGCCCCCTGAGTGCCCGAAGTTTCCTGAGCTTGAACCACCAAGCGCCTTAAGATCCTCCGCGTCGAACGCGAAGACATCCGCCGACGCTGCCGACGCTGCTCGGTGTGCGCCGCAGCCCATTTCAACAGAGCAGGCTCCGCGACCATCCGGCAGGAACGCAAGGTGGTCTGAGCTAAGCGCAGCCCATGCGGTTTGATACGCCTTGCCGTTGTGCTCGCCGGGCTTCGAGTGCGTCGCGACCATCGCTCCGACGCTGACCTCGATCACGGTCCCTGCGCGCAGCTTTGCGACAACATCAGCGCGGCCGAGCGCCTCGAGGCGCGTTGGATCGATATAGGCGTCCATCAACAGGCGCTTGTTCTCGATGCGCGTGTTGAAAATCGTGCCGATGTATTGCCCATCGAGGACCGTCGGGTCATTGGCGGCGATGTGTATGCCGTTCTTGACTGGGTGCATAAGCACCACAGGGCGCCCGTTCCACTGATGGACATTCGCAGACAGCGTTGCGAGCGGGACAAACTCTTTCTCGCTCGCGTTCACGGCATGAATGACGCCCTCCATGAGCGCGATAACAGGCACGACAAGATGCTCACGCCCGCTAAACATCACAGACTTGATCTTGCCTGCGGTATTCGAAAGAAGATGTCGGATCTCGTTCATGATAATCCCTCTGTGCAGCGGCAGCGTGGGTGCAAAGGAGGGCCCTCGATATCGCCTTTGTAGGTTCCGTCAAGGCGCGCTGTGGTTCCGTCAAGCTCCTCGCAAAGCGGGCACGCGCCAGGAACGGCAATCCACACACGCCTCTCGCGTCCGGTAAGCCAGCCCTCCTCAACATCGCGAGCCCAGGCTTGACGCTGACCGGCTGAAACAGCTGCCATGCTTTCGGTGCGTGCTATCAGCTTCGCGCGGGCCTCATCGCCTACCATCTCCATCACACCCGCAACGACTGTGTCAAAGTCCACGCCTTCGAACCCGAGGGCTATGGCTTCGCGGATGTTCTTGCGCGTCGTCTTCGAGAGGCCCTTCGCCAGCTTCGCTGCGTGCTTGCGAGCCCAGTCCGCGGCATCCTCGTTTGTGACGTCGTAGCGGATCTTCGCACTGCGTACGCGGCTGCCTGTTTTCTTGGCGACGCGGAGACCGAGGGTTCGACCGCCCGCATCACGAAGCTCATTAGATTCTCGCGGAACCAGCAGAGGAACATAAAACACCACGCCCTGTTGAGGTTCTTCCGCGCTACGCCACTCTTCCCTCTTTTGGTCAAATATCCATATATCCGAGATCCACTCTGGTTTGATGTCACCGTGAAACTCGAACTCTTTGTCAGTATGCCCTATGTTCGAGTCCGCACGTAACAACGCTCGCACATCATCCGGGATACGCACCCCAAGAATGACAGGATCGGTCATGCGGAAGCCTCGTTCACTCGTGCGTTTCAAGTCTTCTTTTCTTTGTGCCATCAACGCGTAGTTTGTGGCAGTCACTCTATCTGATGCGATATAGACAACACCAGGCTTTGACTGCTGCCAGTATTGTCCTACCTTTGCTCTCAGTAAGCCAGAGGTTCTAATCTGTTCGAGGTTTTCTGCCGAGGTTCCATGGAAATACGATTCACTGCCCCCCTCCGAAGCGCTGCTCCCACCCGGATTGCCCTTACCGCCCTCACCGCCTGAGTGCCCGAAGTTTCCGCTGCCAGGACCGCCGAGGTCCCTCAGCTGCATGAGAACCGCATCCTCAACAGGGGTGCCCATATGCGACACAAAGTCAAGTGGGTTCGTCATAGCTTGCGGAGCCCCATGCCGCCGGTTTTGATGGCGTTGCGGGCGTTCTTGTCCGTGCTGCCAAGCACGCCATAGAGTTTCGCTTTGTAGAGGTATTTCAGGTAACGGCCGCGATCATAGGTAATGCCGAAGTATTTGCTGTTCTCCGGGTTATCCCATGTCGGATCAACCACTGTGCCGTCTTTTGTTACTGCCCACGCGTGCTGAAAGGGTAGGTCGCCGAGTTCACCGCTATACGCAATACCCTCAGCATAATCAAGATCCTCGCGCTCCATGACGAGTAGCGATGCGTTCTTGTAGCATTGCTTCGGCGTACCGCGTCCGACATCAGAGGGCAGAGGCGCAGCAGTATGTTCCTCACCGTAAGCTGCGATGTAGCGCACAGCATCTGATCCGTTAGAAGAACCGAGTGGCGGAATAAAAGGCATCGCTAATGTGTTCGTCTGAGCACTCGCGAGCGTTTCTTGCCGACGCACCTCAGGGGTCTCATCGCCCGGCCCGCTGCTACCACCAGGGTTGCCCTCGCCACCCTTACCACCTGAGTGCCCGAAGTTCCCGCTGCCGGGACCGCCAGCACCGCGGAACTGCTGCATAATCACAGGTCCGGAACCTCATAGGGAACATCGACATCGAGCCCGCGAGCGCGGATCTCATCGCACTCCTTTTCAAGCTGCGCGTACATCGCCTCGGCCTCGGGGCCGGTCATTGTATGCGGCTTCTTGGCCACAATCTCGACAAGCATACGAGAGATGTCGTCGCTATCGATCACCGGTTCCCCTTTTCCAAAAATGCGAGCCACAGCGGTTGGTTGTGAATTGTTAGATTACGTCGTGCACCGCTAGCAACAAGCACTGGCGGTTTCCCCGTAGAATCCCACAGCTTCACCTTGTCAAACATGCCTTGTTTAACTGCCTCTGGAAACACGCGACTAACGGCCGCGTGCATCTCACGCATAGCTGTCGGGGGAACAACACGACCGAAGCTCGCTGAATTCGGGTTTAAGGTCCTGCCATCGGCGCGTTGCTGCGCTACCTCAACGGAGGTCGTAACATAGATTGCATCGACCTTATGACCCTTGGAGCGCAATACAGCAATCTTTCCACCAAGCTTCTCAACCGTCGAATCGCCGGTCCCATCAAGCACTAAGTTTCGGCTAGTGGACGCTGAGCGCATGATAAGCTTCGCGGAAATATCGCTAGCTTCCTCATGCGTCATCGCAGTTAGCGGGGGTCTCTTGCCGTTGGCATCGGGCGCATATTCAGGCAGGTCGTTGCGGAGATCATCAACGTTGATCTGAACCGTATTTTCTTTGCCGATGTTTTCTTGCGCGACTAACGTGCTCTTGCCAACACCAGGCGCGCCGCCGAGAATGACTGCAAGCGGTTCATCAACTGGCGTCGTTCCGCGGAGGGCCTTTGCGATAATTTCCTCGTGAAGCAATTTACGTTCAGGCGTGTAGTTGCCCTTCCCGTCGGAAAACCTCTCGCGGGTATCGCGGCCATGCTCGAACATCGGCGTGTAGGCTGAGACAGGCTTGCCGATCCAGGCATTACTGTTGCGACTGCTCCCACCAGGATTCCCCTCGCCGCCCTCACCGCCTGAGTGCCCGAAGTTCCCTGAGCCAGGACCGCCTGCGGCCCGCAGGCGCCCTCGCAGCAGGCCCCGGCCCACCCCCGCGCCAGCCCGCGCAATGCGCGCCAGCGTGCCCGGCAGCACGCCCAGCAGCGCAGCCTCAACAACAGCGGGGACAACGCTCATGATTTCTTCAATCTCGTCAAGCGTCGTCGCATGCTGAAGCTTGTCATGCACCTCGCGGCGACCGAGGGCGAACGCATAGCGCACCGCCACTTCTAGGTCAGCCTCGTAGCGGTCAGCGACGGCGTGTAGCGCGGCCTGGGCGTTGTTTGCGGAGGCGGCCGCTCGAAACTCCTCATCATCAGGATCATCGTCAAGCTCATCGACCTCACGGGCGCCGCCTAACGATCTCGTAACGTCTCGGCCCGAGAGTTTGGTAAGTAGTTCCCAGTCACCCTGTCGCTCAATCGTAGCCCCGTGGCGTTTGAACGAGTCCCACATTTTTTGCGCCGCGGGTTGACGAAACCAAGTATGGCTAGAAATACCCTTATAGCCGAGTTTTTGTAGGTGGACAAGCGCAGCTTCGTACAATTTAACGGCTTCGCCCCTGCCTTTATCCCGAACACCAACTAGTGAGACGCTGCCATACCCCGGGGGAGGCGTAAATTGTCCGACACGCTCGCCACTTAGCCACTTAGTTCGAACGAGCATAGAACCACGACCATCGGGCAAGACGAAGTCGTAATCATCACCATATTCTGTGCTATGCGTCACAGTTACGCCGTGAGGTAAATCTGTTGACGAACCGCTTCCGCCCACCTCACCCGGCCTGCCCGCATGCCCGAAGTTCCCTGAGCCGGGACCACCTGCCGCTCGAAACTCCTCATCCTCAGGATCATCGTCAAGCTCATCGACCTCACGCCACGGGCGCACAGGGCCGACATACTCCACCGTTTCGATGAAGTCAGTCATGAGCGCGTCGAGGTCTTCTATTTTTTCCATTTGCCCCACGCAGCAGGATCGATGTAAGACTTGATGGCGACTTCAGGTGTGTTGCCGAGATGCTTTGAAACAGCGGTCGAGATTCGCTTGCGCTCCCCTTTGTAGGCTTCCTCTGTTTTCGGCTTCTGCGTTCTCGTGATGAGGCTCAGTGCTTTGGCGGTGCCGTGATAGGTGCGGAAGTCTTTGGGTATGAACGAGGGGTCGGCAATCGTCTTCATGTAGCGCCCTGCTCTACCGTCGCTCGTGTCAAACAACGTCCCCGGGGATGCAAGGCGCGGAGTGAGAATTTTCGCCAGACGGGCATCGTCAACCGTTTTATCGATCTCGACGCCCTTCTTTCCGACGAAGGAAAATGTGACACGTGAGCCACTGATGCTAACATGCTCGCTTTTCAGCGTGCTTGCGCCGAACGCCTCGACGTCGCCGCCCCGGTCCCGCTTGGCCCCGGGCCTGAAACCGGTCCGGTCTATCAAGTATAGCACAGATGCGTCCTCGCGGGTCGCTAAATTTTCTGAATCGAGGTCCCTTATGATGGACTTGCGGATGGCCGGCAGCTTATTTGAGAATTCTCTGACCCGAGCAAACTTTACGGCGGCATTCTTGTCCGTCTGCGCGGGGTTCATCTTCGGCTGCGTGCGCCCCTTCTCGTCGACGCCTGTGCCAAAGTAGGGCGCGTCAGGATCGTCGGAGATCATGACATCCGTCCATGCAGGCGGGAAGCCTAGCTCTTTCATGCGCGCTGCGTCGGCCTTTGTTGCCGGACGCAGGTTTGACTGGTCCTTCAGCGTGGGACCCTTTGGTGAGCGCTGGCTCTTTGGGTTGCCGAACGCGTCAGGAGCGCTGCCGCCTGGGTTGCCCTTGCCGCCCTCACCGCCCGCATGGCCGAAGTTCCCTGAGCCTTTGCCGCCGAGCAGCAACAGCGCGAACAGCCGCGCACCAACCGCAGGGATCTTCAAAACGTCAAGCACGGTAGACCCCGATCTCGTCAGGTGCGCCGTTCGGAAAGAACACAACCTTGCCTGCGATATCCGTCACCTGCCAGTGCGTGCGGTAGGTATGCACAGCGCCGTAAACGCTCGCAGGAAAGACGAAGTCGCTGGCCGCTGGTGTGTAGAAAACCTGCCCTGGGTAGAGCGCTTGATCGCGCACGTCGACCGTGCCCGTCGGCACCACGACAGCACCGAGAGCATTGCGCAGCTTTAGCACGACCGTCATTCCCACCAATGTAGTTGGCACCCCATCGATACGGAGCGTGAAGGGTCCGAGGGGTCCGGTCCATCCCTCAACGATTGACAACAGCATGGTCATCCCTCGAAAGTCGTTGATCTAATGGGCTCAGTAAACGCCTGCGTGTAATCAGGCATCTCAGAGATTTGCGAGCGCTGGGGCTCACTTGTGGTCTGCGTGGTCAGCAAGATGTTTGAGGGAAAAGCCCCCTCGAACAATACCTCGGGCGCAAAGACCTGCGCAGCTGATGCAGCAAACCCGGTATACAGCGCGTTGCCCGCCGGCAGCACGACAGGCGCAAAGACTTGCGCACTGCCTGCAACCGTGCCAGCGGTAATCGTGAACGTGAGCGAAGGCGCGTGGACGATAGAGCCAGCAGCAATCGTCGGTGCACTGAGGGAAAAGCCGAGCGTTGGCGTCGTGACTGTCGCGGTGCTGACAATAAACGGCGACGCGATTGAAACCGCCCCGGCGCTCAGCAGTGGCGCATAGAGCGAAGAGGTTCCCGGAACCGTTGCGCCCTCAAGCGTGACAGCGCCCGCCGAGATCAAGGGCACCGATAGCGTTGCTTCAGAGGCGATAAACTCTGTGCTAACGGCGTTAGACCCAAGCACTAACGGGGCGTAGACGGACGCAGTTGAGGCGAGCGTCGAGGTCGTGATCGTCCGCGCTACAGAGGGTGCGTAGACGTTCTCAGTCGAGGCGAGCGTCGAGGTCGTGATCGTCCGCGCTACAGAGGGTGCGTAGACGTTCTCAGTCGAGGCGAGCGTCGAGGTCGTGATCGTCCGCGCTACAGAGGGTGCGTAGACGGATGATCCGCCCACAACAGTTGCGCCTATAAGCGTAACAGGACCGGCCGCAATCTCGGGTGTAAAGAGTGTTACAACGCTCGGCAGATGCGCGGTTGAGAGATTATTTCCAGCTGGCGCGACTACCCCAGCAAAGACGCTTGAGCCAGAAGAAATAACAGGGGGCGAGATCGTAACCGCGCCCGCTTCAACGCCCGGCCCGTACACGCTCGTGTTGCTTGCGAGAGATGCAAGGCTAATGTTCAGCGCAAGCGAGGGGGCAAAGACACTAGACGTCGACCCGAGTGTTGCAGTTATCGCGCTAAGCGTTACACTCGGCGTAAACGTCGCGCTGCCCGCAGCAATCGTGGGTAGGTTAATTACAAAGGCTTGCGTAGGCGCAAACGTCTGCGCAGTCGATGCAATCGTCTCGGTCGTAACGTTGAGACGTAATGCGGGCGGAAATAAGGACGCGCCGCTCGTGACCCCAACAAGCGACACGCCCTGTGCCCCGACTTCAGGGGCAAAGAGAGCAGCGACCGACGCAATGCTCGGCGCAGCGATAGTGCGCGCAACCGAAGGGGTAAAGACCGTCGAGCCGCTTGAGATGAATGCTGGGTTAAGCCCGCTGGCAGAGACAACCTCAGGCGCGTAGACCGCAGATGTCGCACCTATTAACGGGGTCGTCAGCGTAACCACGCCTGCCCCTACCGTTGGTGCGTAGACTACAGCGCCAGTGGAGACCGTCGCAGTAACGGCGTTAAGCGCAGCCGCAGGCGCAAAGACCTGTGATGCTCCGGCAACCGTCGGAGTCGTGATAGCGAACGTAACGGCCGGAGCGGTAAGCGATACACCCGAAGTAATCGTTGCGGTCGTGACGTTTAGCGCAAGCGAGGGTGCGTAGCTAAGCGCGCTGCTCGCAATCGTGCTTGTCGTGACCCTGTGCTCTAACGTCGGCGCGTTGACGCTTGCGGACGAGGCAATCGTTGGTGCTGCAACGCTGAGCGATGCTGTCGGCGCGAATACCTGCGAGCCGGGCGCAACTGTTGCCGTCGTAACACTGAGCGCAACATGCGGCGCGAAAACCTGCGAGCCAGATGAGATCGTTGATGCGTTGAGACTGTTCCCGGAGAGCGCAACAGCAGCAAGAAGGACGAAATGTGCTGCCCGCTGGCGTCTCGACCGCGCCTCTCCAGACACAGGAACAGCCGCTGTTGGCGGTGTTGTGCCGAAGGGCTCAGTTCCGAATGGAAACGATCCAAACATGATGTCTTAGCGATCCGACTCGGTGTAGACGCTGGCGATCCCGATGGCCGACGTGGTCACGGTGACATTCGCCGTCCCGTTGCTCATCGCACACTGTGGCCCCATGAACACCGTGTTCACTGGCAGCGTCGTGCTGGTGCTCCCGGTGTAGGACACGTTGTTCACGATGTCGTCTAGCCGCCAGTTGATCGTGCTCCCGTTCGGCGCAGCGAACATATAGAAATCATAGCTATTGCCCGCCACAATGGCATTCGCGAGCGTGATCGACTGCTTCGTGGTCGTCGCCGCATTGCGGGTGACAAAGTTGAACGCGCCCGCGCCGCTGCTCGGGTCGGTGGTGTCGTGCCACAGACCGCAGGTATTGTTCAGCACCGTATCGCTCGCGACCACGTAGGCGGCTGCCGACGCCGTTAGCCCAGCGAAGATCCGCACCGTGGCTGCCGGATAGAGTTCGACGATGAACCGGGCCGCGTAGAAAAAGCCGCCAAGGCCCGCCGCGTTGCCGAGCCAGTAGTTCAGACTGTCAGCCGCCGCCGCCCTGATGCCGAGGGACTGGTTCGTCGTCGTGACGACGTTCGCATAGCGCGTGCGGCGCATCTGGTTCGAGATGGCCGGGGCGGTTGTGGCTGGCGTCGGGTGCGACACGGTGCCGCCAGAGTTCCAGATCGGCCCGAGGCCCGTGCCTGACCCCGTACCCGTGGTGCCCGTTGAGGGCACATAGGTCAGAATGCGGTTTTGGAAAATCGCCGTCTGCAAGCAGGTGTCAATGCCGCTCGGTCCGATGATCTTCGGCAACACGCGCCCGCCGACCAAGAACGAGTAGAGCGTGAGCGAGTCCGCCGCAGGGGTCGCTGGGTTGGCCGACTCCGCGACGAGGTTCAACATCCGGCCTGCGGCCTGGGCGATGAACACATCTTTTGTGCCCGCCGAGAAGTTTACCAGCGCATCCGCGTTCGAGGATTTCAACACCGTCGTGCGCGCCAAGGCTGGCGTGGCTGACACGTAGGTGCCGAGGCCGATCTCCCACTCTGACCCGGTTTGTCCGACGATGGCGTAGTACGTCGTGTCGTTATTCGCCAGCGCCGATGAGAACGCCCGGAACGCCGCAACCGCCCCAGCCAGGGTCACGTTCCCCGTGCCGGTCGTCGTGGTCGTCTCCTTGATGCGGTCTGCAACAATATGGGCCATCGCTATGCTCCGTTCACGATGGTGAACACATCACCGACAGCCGGTGCGGCCGGGAGGGCCTCGCACGTCACCGTGTCCGTGGTGAAATTGAAGGCGGTGATCTTCTTGGTCGCGCTGGCACAGGTGC
>Ga0163150_10002388_pt1 | contig 28788 bp, 26 predicted proteins | sample OliLakLV19P2IB_FD_148628 | JGI IMG/M metagenome (GOLD analysis project Ga0163150, IMG submission 148628) | Freshwater microbial mat bacterial communities from Lake Vanda, McMurdo Dry Valleys, Antarctica - Oligotrophic Lake LV.19.P2.IB | ecosystem: Environmental > Aquatic > Freshwater > Lake >...
AGCCTTGGGCATCGACGGTCTCGCTCGCTTGGCAGTGTGCTGCTACTCCACACTACCCAAGCAACCGCCTCTTGTCCAGCTAAATCTTCAGCTTCCCCCCGTAACTAACGCATTACACACCATCCTGAATTCCGCTTGACTTTGCTATTCTGAGCAAAGATACTCCCGCCATTAAACAAGTTTAAGTTCAACTGTCTACGCGGCCTCTGGCAGCTGTGACCAGATTTGAGTCCTTCGGGAGGATTCCAAAATGCGCGCTTTACGACTGTTCGCCTTGGTTTTTTTGTTGTCTGCTTCCACAGTCTTTGCCCAATCAACGGCGGGCGAGATCTCGGGCGTGATTACCGACCCGAGCGGATCGGTGGTTCCCGGTGTCAACATCTCTTTGATTAACCCCTCCACCAACACGACGCGTTCCGTGAAGACCAACGAGTCGGGTTTGTACGTGATTCCGGCCATTCAGCCGGCGATATACACGCTCAAGGTCGAGTTGTCGGGGTTTCGTGCCATCGAGCGCAAGGAGATAGCAGTCCAGGTGGGAAGCTCCAATCGAATCGATTTCATTTTGGAGGTTGGCGAAATCACCAGCATCATCGAGGTCTCGGGTGGAGCGCCAGTTCTGCAGACGGAAACGACCTCCGTCGGCACTGTGATCGAAAACCGGCGCATTGTCGAGTTGCCTTTGAATGGCCGTAATTATCTGCAGCTCGCGTCGCTGATTCCGGGTTCCACCACAAACGGCCCGGCGTCGGCTCAGGGGCAACAACGCATGGGCGGACAACGCAACAGCTTTGCGCTCAACGTGAGCGGCCAGCGCATCCACTTTAACCACTATGCGCTCGATGGCATGGAGAACACCGATCTGAACTTCAACAGCTACATGTTACTGCCGTCGATCGACGCATTACAGGAATTCAAAGTTGAGAGCGGACTGTTTGCCGCTGAGTACGGCCGCGCGATTGCGCAAATCAATGTGTCAACGAAATCGGGGACAAATCAGTTGCATGGCTCTGTCTTCGAATTTCTGCGCAACTCCGCGCTCGATGCGAAGAACTACTTCGATCGGCCCGCCGACAAGATCCCGCCTTTCAAGCGAAACCAGTATGGTTTCACGGTTGGCGGACCAATCATGCTGCCAAAGCTAAACGGGAAGGATAAGCTGTTTTTCCTCGCCAACTTTGAAGGTCTGCGCGAGCGCAAGGGGCTCACCCAGCGTCCCAACGTCCCCTTGGCCGTTGAGCGGCAGGGCGATTTCTCCGGCAACACCAACATTATTTACGATCCTGCGACTCGTGCCTTCGATGCGGCAGGCAATGTCCTGGTGGCGCCAACCGCCTTCCCCGGCAATCGCATTCCAGACAATCGAATTCATCCAGCTTCCAGAAAACTGTTGGAATTCTTCCCGTTGCCTCAAATCGGCGGCAGAGTCGCCAACTATACGAACAACGAGGCTCGCAGCATCAACGCGTCCCAGTTTACGGGCCGGGTCGATTGGAACCAAAGCCCTGCGGCCAGCTGGTTTTTCCGTTACAGTTGGTCAGGTGAGTTGAGATATGACCCCAGACCCATTCCCGACATGGGGATCGATACCGATACGGACGTGTACCAGGCTCTGGTGAGCAACACGCGCGTGTTCGGGGCCACTAAGGTTAACGAACTGAAGTTCGGCGTGAGCTATCTTTTCAATGGGCACGTCTCACCCCGCGCAAATAACGTGAACGTTGTGAAAGATCTGGGACTGGGGCTGCCCTCGGACAATCCGCTGTATTGGGGAGTCCCCAACATCGGTATTACGGCAATTGAAGGGCTCGGAGAGGAAAGCGATGCTCCATTTCTGAACTACGATACAACCATCCAGCTGCTGGACAATTTTTCCTGGACCAAGGGGAAGCATGCATTCAAATTTGGAGGTGAGATTCGACGGGTTCGCTACAATCAGCTCGGCGGCGTGGTAACGCGTGGACGGTTTAACTTTGATGGCCGTTTCACGCAACAGCCGCTCCTGGGGGCCACCGACCGGGCTCGGACCGGCGCTCCTATGGCCGATTTCCTGCTGGGGCACATGAACAACTCCGAGGGCCAGATCGGTGCTCCGATCGCCAACTTTCGCTCAAACTACATGGCGCTCTATTTCCAGGACACTTGGAAGCTCACAACCAAGCTGACGTTGAACTGGGGCCTTCGTTGGGAGAATGACCAGCCGTTCAAGGACAAGCACGATGCGCTCGTCAACATCGATTTTCGCTGGGACAACTCTGTCGAACCGACCTTTGTTCGACTGGGGTCTGGGGATCGCTTTGAAGGCAATCCACCTTATCCTTTGTCGTCGGCGATCAAGTACGTGCGCGACGGACGTTTCGGAGATCGCATCAATGTGAACGACCTGAATGATTTCGCTCCAAGGCTCGGTATCGCTTATCAGATCACTCCAAAAACGGTGCTTCGGACAGGCTTTGGAATTTACTATGTCAGGGACATTGGCAATGCGGTGTTCGATGCTGTGCGAAACGCTCCTTTTACAGTTCGGAACAACGAGCCGGCCGAGAGTTTTCGGCCAAATCTGAGTTTCGGTGTTCCATTCACCCGGACGGGTGCGCCGACTTTCATCCTGATCAACCAGTACGGTGAGAGAACGTCCTACGTTAACCAGTGGTCCTTCGGCCTGCAGAGGGAACTTACCCAGGACATGTCCATCGAGGCTAACTATTTCGGTTCGTCGGGCGTGAAACTGCGGCGGCTGACCACCTACAACCAGACTCGGCCCAGTCCGGCCGCCAACACGAATCTGACCCGTGCCTTCCCCCAATTCGGCGGCATGCAAAACATGAACGCCCCCAGCCATTCGACTTATCACGCCCTGCAGCTGCGCCTGCAGCAGAGGTTTGCCCACGGCTTTACGCTGCTGAGTTCCTATGCCTATGGCAAGTCGATTGACAACGGGAGCGGTGTTCGGACGACTGATGGCGATAGTCTCACGCCTTCAAACGACTACAACCTTGGGTTAGAGCGGGGGCTCTCAGCGTTCGATTTCCGCCAGCGTCTCACAACGTCCTGGCTGTACGAATTGCCATTCGGGAAAGGCCAGCGATTCATGAATACGGGTGGGGTCGCCAACGCGATTCTTGGCGGATGGCAGTTCGGTGGCATCCTTACGTTGCAGGATGGTTTCCCGATTACCGCGCTGTGCGGACCGGGCCTCATTCAAAACGGCGGGGGTGTTTGCTATCCCAACGCCACCGGCATCAGCCCGAAGCTAAACCGCAGCGAGCAGAAGCGAGAAAGGTTCTTTAACACCGATGCCTTCGTGGATCTGGCGCCGGGCAGACCCCAGTTTGTGTTCGGCAATGCCGCGCGCAACACGATCATTGGACCAGGCATCATCAGCTTCGACGCCTCGGCAAACAAGAAGTTCAGCTTCGGTGAGTCACGCTATCTCGAATTCCGAACTGAGTTCTTTAATATGCCCAATCACCCCATTTTCAGTCCGCCAGGCAGAGACCTGCGCACAACGAACTATGGCGTGATTACCAGCACCAAGATCGATTCGAGGCAAATTCAGTTTGGATTGCGGTTTGTGTTCTGAGGTAGGGGCGGACCTGCGTGTCCACTCTTTTCGGTTTGCTCCAATCTCCAGGTCGCTTGCTGCCAACGAAGTTCAACGTTCGGTCAAGTTCAGAAGAGTGGCAGCAGCATCCTGCCGCTGCCAACCTGCGGCTGGAAGCCGCTTCCACTTTGGCCAGGAGCCTCGCCCTCGGCCGGCTGAGGTCGCTTGCTACGCGTTGTCCTGCCAACAGGGCGCACACTCGGGTGCGCCCCTACAGCTTCGATCACACAGGGATTCTGTTGCAAAAGGATGGGCCGGTTCACCGGCCCTGATTTCCCTTTCAGCCCGCCGCTTCAGCGGCGGGACCGAATTGCCCCGTTTCAGCAAAGCCCGGTTTACCGGGCTTTTGCTTTCCCCGCAGCCGATTGAGCGCGAGCCGCGAGTGCCGAACCCTCCGTGGTAACGCGTTCGAGCCCTGAATGCGTCGAGCCCCGCTGATGGTGTTCCCTCTGATGTTTGATGTAGTCGATCACTTCCGCAAGGGATCGTTTCCCAAAGCTGACGACGCCATATCCGTCCTGCCACTGCAGGGTCTTTGGCTTCACGCGATGGTTGATGTGCCACGAACTGGCCCCCTTCAAATCTCCAATCCAATCGCTAATCAAAAGGGTTGGTGGAATCCTCACAGCGAGGTGGACGTGATCCTCGATGCCCCCAATGGCGTGCACCTCCACACCGGGGCTTTCCGGGAAGCTGTGAAAAATTGCGTTTGCCGCATGAACCTGATCCGGTAGGGACGCGGTGCCCCGCGTCCGGATTGGGTTTCCGGTTGTGGACGCGCGGCAGCGCGTCCCTACCGTTGAATGTTTTCACAGCTTCCGGGGCACGGGTTCGCAAATAGTCGTGCAGGCGGCTCTCGACCTCGCCGCGAATCATGGGCCGGTTATCTTTGGTGTGAAAGGTGACGTGGAGATAAATCTGAGAGAAAGCATGGCTGGACATGAACCTCTCCGTGCTGGGTCGATTGCTGCGACAAAATAAAGCCCGGTAAACCGGGCTCAATAGGATCTAGGTCGCGACTCCCCGCCGCTAAAGCGGCGGGCTGAAAAACAACAAGGCCGGCAAGCCGGCCTCCGAGCTTTGGACAATCTGGATGGGGGAGCCTCTAACGCACCGTTGCGTGCTTCCCTGCAACATGAATGGGTCAGTCTACTGTTTGGGAACCCGCTCCGATGTGCCCCTTTCGCCCACTCTCACCTATGGCGACGGCTTCAAAGCTAACACCGTCTTGACCCCGCCCAGAGTGCACTCTAACTGGTAGACGTCACTTTTCTTTTTCCCTGACAAAGGAAAATAGAGATAACCGGCCACGGGTCTACTGACAGTACTTTCGGGCAAGCCTTTTTCGGTAAGCTCGAGTTCCATCACTTCGCGGTCCCTTTCCGTCCTCGCGGGGCCACCTCTGGTGCCAATGCCCGCACCCGTTCCTGTGGAAGTGTAGACTCTGCTTTCTTTCCGTTCCTGACCTGTGGCCGGATCAGAGATACGACCACTTTCATACCGAATCCCGACCTGCTGGTACACATTGGCTTCAATGCCTTCACCGGAACGTCGTTCCGCTGTTTGAGCTGCGGCGCCGGGGTGCAGCGGCTTCGATGCTTTATCGCTGCCCGCTGGCCGAATTGCAAAGGCTGAGCGCGAGATGTCGACGGATCTTCCTTTCTCGGGATATACCGCCACTTCAACGACAAGTACGCTCCGATGCAGCTCAGTGGAAAAGGATTGACGAATCTGCTCGACCGTCAGCCATTGGGCTCCGATGCTGAGTTGCGTCTGCTGGGCGTTCGCGGGATATCGCGACGCCTCGGCTCGAGCCTCTTTTCCATAAATATCGCTTGCCCAGACCCCAGGCGCAGAAAGAGCGAACATCAACCCCAGATTCAAAAACCTCATGGCTGCTCTCCTTTCACCGCCATCAGATTGGCTTCGATCTTCAGCGTCTTCCCGCCGAGTACATAAACTCGGCGAGCAAAACCAGGACGGCCTTCCGTCTCAATCCTGAGGTTGTACACACCCGGCTCCAGCGACATGGATCTTAAATCCTGAACCCGTCCGGCGTAGGCGTCGTTGATGAAGACAGAAGCGGTCACAGGCTCGGCTTGCAGTTTGATTTCACCCATGTTGGGGCCACGTTGAAAATTGTAGGCAGGGTAGAAGCCAGAAAAAGCAAGTCCGCTGTATGGAGAATGACTCGGCCAAAAAGGAGTCCGATACTGCGAATTAGAGTATCCGTAAAAGGGAGTTCCCCAGTAGGCGGGTCCAGAGAAGCGGCTGTAGCCGCCAGTCAGAGAGATGCCGCCGAGCCGGATACGTGGCTGCCTGGATGCTTCCACGCTTCCTATCTGTTCGTTTGAAGCTGTGTTGGATTCTTTGGGCGGATCGTCTGCGAGCCCCAGATTCCCTGCAAGCAAGATCCCGGCGAGGACCCCTCCGATCAAGGCGTTGCGTGTCATGGTCCACCTCCTGTGATCGATTGCTTCTAAAGTATGGGCGCGTGCTGAAAATTGTCAACGATAAGCTGTATGGATTGGGCCAGGGCTTAGAAGGTTGCCCATAGTTTCCTTACTGCGGGGAAGTCAAAGAATTCGGGAGGGCGAGGCTCCTGACGAGCCGCGCGACCGAAAGTGATCCGGAGGCTCGGCGGGAGCCTCGCCCTCCCGCGACAACGATGTCCGTAATTTTTTTCACAGGTTAGAACTGGAGGATTGAAAGGTCCCTGATTGCGATCAGGCCGATTCGGTTGCAGCCCAATTGCCGAATTTTCGATCTGGGACTCGATATTCGGCTGTGGGCTGGAACTGGTGCGGAAGGCGGGACTTGAACCCGCATGGCTTGCGCCGCCACCCCCTCAAGATGGTGTGTCTGCCAATTCCACCACTTCCGCGTTGAAGAATTTGTTACGAGGAACTCACGATCAGCCAAAAAGCTCCGATGAGAGCGGTTACGGCTTCGGCTGCGCCGGAGATGCCGGAGGGTTCTGAACCGGAGGAGCAGGTGCCGGCGACCCGGACTGGGCGGGAGCCGTCTGCTTCTGGACCGGCTTGGCTCCCTCCATCACCGAACTCCCCTGGTGGCGGGTTGTGAACAGCGAGAGTGCGAAGGAGGTGAGCATGAACACGACAGCTGCGCCTGTGGTGAGCTTGGAAAGAAATGTTGCCGTGCCTCGAGCTCCAAAAGCCGTTTGTGACCCGCCGCCGCCAAACGCGCCGGCCAAGTCGGCGCCCTTCCCCGACTGCAGGAGAACAATCAAAACCAGAATCAAACAAACCAGCACATGAATTATGGTTAACAGAATGACCATGATGCCTTAATCCACCCTCTAAAAATTCACGATGGAAGCAAAAGAGTCGGCTTTCAAGCTGGCGCCGCCCACCAAAGCCCCATCAATGTCTACCTGGGCCATCAACCCTTTGATGTTGTCTGGCTTGACGCTCCCGCCGTAAAGAATTCGCAAGTCGCGCGAGGGTTCAGAACCGAATTTCTGCTGGGCCAGCTGTCGAATGTGCTTGTGGACTTCCACGGCCATTTCGGGTGTCGCCGTTCGCCCGGTTCCAATGGCCCAGACTGGCTCGTAGGCGAGGACTATACGGAAAAAGTCCTGCCCAGTCAAATTGTTGAGGCCCTCGTCGAACTGGGTTTGAATCACCCGGCCGGTCTGGTTGGCTTCGCGTTCCGCCAGCGTTTCGCCGATGCAAACAATGGGAATCAACCCTGCCGCCAGAGCTGCTTGTGTCTTTCGTTTCACCGTCTCGTTGGTCTCACCAAAATACTGCCTGCGCTCGGAATGTCCAATGATGCAATATCGGCAGCCCACATCCGCTAACATTGGAGCCGATACCTCACCCGTAAAGGCCCCCTCTTCTTCCCAAAAAAGATCCTGACTGGAAATCAGGATGTGGCTTCCAGCCGCGGCGCGAACCGCTTCACCGAGAGCCGTAAACGTCGGAGCGATTACGATGTCGCAATGATTCGAGTCTTGAACCAACGGTTTGAGCTGCTCGATGAACTGAACGGTTTCCTTTACAGTTTTGTAAAGCTTCCAATTACCTGCGATGACGGGACGTCGCATTAATGAAACCCTTTCGTATTTGGAAATGCACGGAACAGAGATGACGATAATTTTCACTCACCGTCATTCCGGCCAAGCGAAGCGCGAGCCGGAATCCATCTCGGACAACTCTCGCGACGACGGTCTGGATTCCCGCTTTCGCGGGAATGACGACAGGCCCCCGATGACATTGAGGATAGAAGATGGACGATTGCGCGATCCGCTGTCCTCGATCCTCAACGATCACTCAGCGCCTCGACCCCAGGCAGCTTCGCGCCTCCCAAGAACTCCAATGAGGCGCCACCGCCGGTTGAAATGTGGCTGATCTTGTCCTGAACACCTGCTTTGCTAACCGCGGCGATGGAATCTCCACCACCAATGATGGAGGTGGCGGAACTTTCAGCCACAGCGTGTGCAATGGCCAATGTCCCTTGAGCGAACTTTTCCATTTCAAAAACCCCGAGCGGGCCGTTCCAAAGAATGGTCTTCGCATTCGCAATCTGCGCTTTGAACCGAGAGACGGTTTCCGGGCCAATATCAAGCCCCATCCATTCCATGGGAGTCTCTTGAATCGAAGTGATTTTCGAATCTGCCGCCGCATCAAACTGGCTGGCCACGACGTGATCCACCGGCAGCAGCAGCTTCACCTTGCGTTCCTGAGCCTTCTTTAGCAGCGATTCGGCAAGCGGCACTTTGTCGGTTTCCACCAGCGACTTGCCGACCTCGTATTCCTCAGCAACCAAAAACGTGTACGCCATGCCGCCTCCGATCAGGAGGACATCGACGACGTTTAGCAGGTTTTCAATGACTTCAATTTTGTCCGAGACCTTAGCGCCACCGATGATCGCTACATAAGGGCGCTCAGGGTTCGAAATGGCTTTGCCAAGGTACGACAGCTCTTTCTCCATCAGCAGGCCAGCGCCAGCCTGGCTAATGCATTGAATCATTCCTACTGTCGAGGCATGGGCACGATGCGCTGTGCCAAAAGCATCAATCACATAGACGTCGCAAAGCGCGGCCAGTTGCTTGGAGAACTCAGTGTCGTTCGCTTCCTCTTCAGGATGGAAGCGCAAGTTTTCGAGCAGCAGAACGTCTCCGTCTTTTAATGCATTGGACTGATTCAGAACTTCGGCGCCCACACAATCCGAAGCCATTTGCACGTTTTTACCGAGAAGTCTACTGAGAGCCGTTGCGACCGGCCTGAGACTCATCTTCGCATTGGGCTTGCCCTTGGGGCGGCCAAGGTGAGACGCGAGCAGGACTCTAGCTCCTTTGGACAGAGCGTACTGAATGGTCGGAAGACTGGCTCGGATTCGGGCATCATTCGTGATCTTGCCTTCTTCGTCGAGCGGAACATTGAAGTCGACACGGATGAACACACGCTTCGACTTCAGGTCCAGGTCGGTAATCGAACGTTTTGACATAGGCACTCCTGAAGAAGTCTATTGCCGGATAGGGACTCGGTGCGTCGGGGTGCTCCGCGTCCCTGGAGTTCCTGCATTTGCAGGGCCAGTCGAGGCTCGTTTGTCCCCCTTGACAAGGGAATCGAAGCTTTGAGAAAGCTTCGCCGCGCTTTGTTGCGGCAGGGGGACTCGAATTCACGGCTGAAGACCCCCGATGGTCCCCCTTCTCAAGGGGGACAAAGGTGAACAGCCGGACCAAAAGTCAGGCGCGGCAGCGCGTCCCTACCTAAGAGCGCATCACAAACGGGATCAAATCCCGAACCCGGCAACTGTAGCCCCACTCATTGTCATACCAACTCAAGATCTTTACCATCCGATCACCGATCATTCGAGTGAATGGCGCGTCCACGATGGAGGAATGAGGATCGCCCTTGAAGTCAACCGAAACCAGCGGCTCGCTGGAAACCTTCAAGATCCCTTTCATCGGCCCTTCGGCTGCTTCGGTCATGGCCGCGTTGACCGCTTCCACGGTGGCGGGCTTTTCGAGGATCGCAACGAAGTCGACGACCGAAACGTTCGGAGTCGGAACTCGGATGGCGATCCCGTCCAGCTTTCCCTTCAGCTCGGGCAGAACCAGCGCCACCGCTTTGGCAGCTCCGGTGGTCGTGGGAATCATCGAAACTGCTGCCGCGCGCGCGCGGCGCAAATCCGAATGCGGCAGATCGAGAATCCGCTGGTCGTTGGTGTAGGAGTGAACCGTTGTCATCGACCCGCTGGCAATGCCAAATCGCTGGTGCAGCACCTTGGCAACCGGCGCGAGACAGTTGGTGGTGCAGGAAGCATTCGAGATCACGTGGTGGCGCGACGGATCATACTTGTCCTCATTCACGCCCATCACCAGCGTCAGGTCTTCATTCTTGGCCGGGGCTGAGATGATCGCTTTTCGAACGGTGCCCTGCAGATGCTTCTGTGCATCCTCTTTCTTGGTAAACAGTCCGGTCGACTCAATCACAACCTGAACACCCAGACTGCTCCAGTCAATCCTGGCAGGATCGCGTTCCTTGAAAACTTTGATCCGTCTCCCATTGATGGCCAGAAAATCCTCAACTGCGCCAATGGCTGCCCCCGAAGTACCCAGCACGGAGTCGTACTTCAACAGATGTGCCAGCGTCTTGGGATCCGTCACATCGTTGACCGCCACAAACTCGATCCCTGGATCGCCGAGTGCAGCTCTCAGCACGTTCCGCCCGATCCGTCCAAAGCCATTAATGCCAACCCGAATGGGCACGCCTCACTCCATCATGAACCCGTGTCCGAAGCGTCGTTTGTGGGTGCACAGGGACCCTGACAGCGCTTTTCCACGGCGCGAGACCGGCCAATATATCGGCTTCGCCAAACCCTTGTCAACGTTTTAGCTTGGTGCTGGAACCTCGCCGGCGCTATAATCGCCCGCCGCAAACCCAGAAGGGGAGCGGCTTTCAGGGATCGCTGGCCAAGGCGCGGGAACTGCATGCACCTCTTCTACAGCCTGGTTTTCACCTTGGGCTTCACTGCAGCCTTGCCCTATTTCCTTTTTCAGGCGCTACTGCATCGGAAATATTTCTCCAGTTTCTGGCAGCGGTTTGGCATTCTGCCGAAGGCGATTTCCTCGGACGCGAAAGGGGGCATCTGGATTCACGCCGTGTCGGTGGGGGAAGTGCTGGCGGTTTTGCCACTGATTCAGGCCGTGCAAGCTCGCTGGCCCGGACGGCGATTGTCTGTTTCCACCGCGACCTTGACCGGTCAAACGCTCGCTCGAAAAAAACTCGCAGGTGAGATCGGAGTCTTCTACTTCCCTCTCGACTGGAGATTCACGGTCCGAAAGAGCCTCGACACGCTTCAACCCTCCCTGGTCTTGATTGCGGAGACAGAGATCTGGCCCAACTTTCTGCGGGAGTGCGGCACGCGCTCAATTCCAGTGCTACTGGTCAACGGCCGGCTCTCCGACCGGTCAGTGCGTCGTTACCGAAAGATCAAGCCTTTCATGCGTCGCGTCTTGAAGGACATTTCCTTTGGCTGCATGCAAACCGAACTCGATCGCGACAGGTTGCTCAGCCTCGGCATGGATCCAGGCAAAGTGGAAGTTACCGGCAATTTGAAATACGAAATTGCGGCGCCGGGGGCGATCGATGCCAAGACGGAGGCATATCGCCAGTTGCTGGGATTGCTGCCAACCCGCTTTGTCGTTGTGGCGGGCAGCACCATGAAAGACGAAGAACCTTTGGTGCTGGCTGCTTTCGAAATGCTGCGGGCCGCCTGTTCGGAAGCAGTTCTGGTCATTGCGCCGCGCCATCCGGAGCGGTTTCGAGAAGTCGAGAAGCTGCTATCCGACCGATCGGTTGCATACGTCAAACGTTCCGATTTGAACCCAGGCACACATGGCGCAAGCCAGGAACGACAGGTGGTGCTGCTCGACTCTATGGGGGAGTTGGCAACGCTGTACGCTCTTGCCAGTGTCGTCTTTATTGGCGGAAGCCTCGTTCCCACCGGCGGGCACAACATTCTGGAACCGGCGTTGTTCCGAAAGCCGATTCTTTTCGGGCCAAACATGAGCAATTTTCGCGAAATGTCGGAATACTTCCTGCAACGGCAGGCTGCGGTTCAGGTGAAAGATTCTGCGGAGCTGGGAAACGAACTCATGCGAATGTTTCGTGATGCCGAACTTCGCCTGCGCATTGGTGATCGCGGCCACGCCATTCTGATGGCCAATCGCGGAGCTGCGCAAAAGATTGTGAAACAGATAGAGTCAATCGAAGTGCGAAAGACGAAGGTCGAAGGTCGAAGTTTGAACCGATGAATAGGGCGCAGGGAGGCACCGTAAGTTCGAAGTCCGAAGCGCGAAGGACGAAGGTCGAAGTGCGAAGTTCCTTCGAACATATGAACTGGATTCCCGCACCGGCTTACTATCCACCGGGGTGACTGTCTTTTTCGGGAATGACAGGCCTCCGCATTCAGACCTTGAAATTCGCACTTCCTCATTCGCACTTCGACATTCGCACTTCGACATTTGCACTTCGAAAATGAACCTGCTTTCTCCGATTGCCGCGTTGTATGGAGCTGCCGTTCGGCTTCGTGGCTGGGGCTACGCCGCTGGTGTTTTGCGGACCGCCAGACTCCGAGCGCCTGTGATTAGCATTGGCAACCTGACCATGGGCGGAACGGGGAAGACCCCAACGACGATTGCGCTCGGAAAGTGGCTGCTCGATTCGGGTCATCGGGTTGCCATTCTTTCGAGGGGATACAAGGGAGAGTACGGCGGCGGGCCGCTGCTGGTTTCTGACGGCCAGCGCATCCACGCGACGGCGAGCGAAGCTGGAGATGAGGCGCTCGTCATTGCCAGAAACCTGCCGCGCGCTTTGGTTGCCGTTGCCAGGAAGCGGGCGCAGGCGGGGGCCTGGCTGGAGAAGCATTTCGAGGTGGATGTTCATCTTCTGGATGATGGATTTCAACATCTGCAGTTGTATCGCGACCTCAACCTGCTCGTCGTCGACGTGACGAATCCATTCGGCGGGGGCCTGCCACCCCAGGGACGTTTGCGAGAACCCCTCGATGCCATTGGTCGAGCGGACGCTATTATCCTTTCCCGAACCGAGGTGGGCCACAGCTACGAGGAGCTAATCGAGAAGATTCGGCGCTACAAGCCAGGCATTCCGTGTTTACTGGCCCGTCAAAAGCTGGTCAGCCTGCGAAAGCTGGGAAAGGAAGAGTTACCGCTGGAAGCGTTGAGCGGTTTGGGTGTTATCGCCTTCGCTGGAATTGCCAATCCAGCCCAGTTCTTGACGACGCTGGGACAGGCTGGGATCCGAGTCAGCCAGTCTTTGTTTTTTCCCGATCATCACCACTACCGGGCCCAGGATTACCAGCGCCTGGTGCGCGAGTGTGAGAAACTGGATGTGAACGCTTTGATTACAACTGAAAAGGACGCAGAAAAGCTTTCGGCTGCCGAGTTCGGGCCGCGGGAGGTGTTCACGGCCAAAGTGGCGTTTGAGTTCGACGATCCTCACCGGCTGTCCAAGCTGTTGTCCGATGTGGCGGGAGCGGCGGCGCGATGAAGGCATTCGATCCTGAGAGAGTGCGCACACTGCTCATCCGGGGCACCAACTGGGTTGGCGATTCCATCCTCTCTCTGCCCGCGTTGAAGCGGGCGCGGATTGAGTTCCCACACGCCAAGATTACCCTGCTGGTGCTTCCCTGGGTTGCCGGCATCTACGAAGGCTGCACGGCGATTGATGACATCTGGCTCTACGACCGACAGGGCTTCTACGGTGGCTTGTCGGGGAAGCTGCGGCTCATTCGTGAACTGCGCGAGCGACGCTTCGACGCTGCCCTGCTGTTTCAAAACGCTTTCGAAGCAGCGGTGCTAACCCGCCTGGCAGGAATTCCAGTGCGCGCCGGTTACGATCGCGATGGCCGTGGGTGGCTGCTTTCTCACAAAGTCGCGGTTGCCCCGCGCGTTTCAAAGCTCCACCAGACCTACTACTACCTGGATCTTTTGGAGCAGCTCCTGGGACGCCCCTGCACCGCGCAGGGGCTCGAACCGAAAACCACGTCGCAGCTTGTTGCTGGGGTCATGCCAGACATTACGCTGGCAGTCAGCCCCGAGCGGAAGTACGCAGCCCGAAAGCGGCTGCAGTCACAGGGAGTGGATTTCAATCGAACAGTGGTCGGTGTCAATCCGGGCGCGTTCTACGGCTCGGCCAAGCGGTGGCCGAGCGAACGTTACGCCACGGTGCTGGACCGGCTGATTGACGAGCGGCAGGCGTCGGTTGTGATCTTCGGTTCCCCGAACGAAGTGGCGATTGCTGAAGCGATTCAATCCGGGATGCGCAATCGCCCGCGAATTCTTTCGGGGCGGACGGAATTGAGCGAGCTGATTGCCATGATCGCGTGCTGCGACCTGTTTCTCACGAACGATTCTGGACCGATGCATCTGGCCGCGGCGCTGCGTGTTCCGACGCTGGCGATTTTTGGCTCGACTGATGAGACTGCCACCGGACCGATGAGTCCAGTGGCCGTGGTGCTGAACAAAAGGGTTGAATGCAGTCCGTGCCTTTTGCGAGAATGCCCGATTGATCATCGCTGCATGACGCGTATTCCCGCGGAGGAAGTGGCCCAGCAAGCGTTTCAGGTGATCGACGCAAAACATCAGCTCGGAAAGGATAGAGGATAGAAGATAGAGGATCGATTGATCCGCTATCCTCAATCCTCAATCTTCCATCCTCGCTCCTCCGGTTAGAGTCTCTTGTCTATCATGTTCCAAAACATAGGCGTTTTTATCGACAGGGATGGCACCATCAGCGAAGAGGTCGGCTACGTCAACCACGTCTCCCGTTATCAGGTTTATCCGTGGACCGCTGAGGCCATTCACAACCTTAATGAAGCGGGCCTGAAAGTGATTGTGGTCACCAACCAGGCGGGAGTGGCTCGCGGTTACTTCACCGAAGAATTGGTTAAACAGGTGCATGAGAAGCTGGTGACGGAGATGACGCGTGCTGGAGCCCGCTTCGATGCGATCTACTACTGCCCGCATCATCCGTCGGTCGGCGAGCCCCCCTACCGTCAGTCGTGCAACTGCCGCAAGCCAAATACGGGGATGCTGGAACGCGCTTCTGCAGAGTTTGGGATTGACGTGTTGCGGTCATTCGTTGTCGGAGACCGCTATGGCGACATTGAACTGGCGCACAATGCGGGTGCCCGCTCCATTTTCGTCCTGTCTGGTTACGGTCTTGGCGAATACGAGTACCAACGACACAACTGGAAGCGGCAGCCGGATTGGGTCGCCAGAGACCTTCTCGAGGCATCTCACTTGGTGCTTGAGGCAGTCAAGCAATAGCCCTTCCCTGTCCACACAGGCGCTGCCAGGAACCGAGTACGACGCCCGCTCTAATTTGCACTGATGACCAGTCACCAGATCCCAAAAGAACGCTACTTAGAAATCATCCAACAGTTTCGCGACTGTCCGATTGCCGTGTATGGCGATCTGGTAGCGGACGAGTTTGTTTACGGAGAGATTTCTCGCGTCTCACGTGAAGCTCCGGTGCTCATTCTCAACTATCGAGAATCCTTCATCGTTCCTGGGGGTGCGGCCAACGCCATCAATAATCTTCACGCCCTCGGCGCCCAGCCGGTTCCGCTGGGGATTCTAGGAAACGATGATGCCGGCAAAGCCTTGCGGCGGCAGTTCAGCCGCTCGAAGATTTCTCTTTCGCGAGTTCGTGCTGTGAAGGGTTACATCACACCGACCAAGAGCCGGTACTCAGCGGGTTCAGCACATTCTGCCCGGCAGCAGGTTCTCCGCATTGATCGCGGAGGTGCGTTCGTTCGTTCTGCAGACAGCGCCAGAGCCACCCGGGATGAACTTGCGAGTCTGGTGAAAGAATGCCAGGGGGTCCTGATCTCTGACTATGGCTTTGGTTTCGTCAACCCGGAAGTGGTTGCAGCAGTCGTTCGAGCAAAAAAGTTGCGACCGGTAACGCTCGATTCCCGCTTCGGCCTGCTTCAACATCGAGGCGTGACCGCTTGCACGCCCAACGAGTCGGAGGTTGAACAAGCTCTAGGCATAAAAATCGGCAGCGACACGTGCAAGCTCGAAGAGGCCGGTTCGAAATTGCTAAAGCAGCTACAAGTCGAAGCGGTTCTGATTACGCGCGGGCGCGACGGAATGGCCTTGTTCGTTTCCGGAGAGAAACCGGTACACATCCCGATCTTTGGAACCGACGAGATAGCCGATGTCACTGGCGCCGGCGACACGGTGATCGCTGTGTTTACGCTGGCGTTGGCGGTGGGTGCTAGTTTTGTGGAAGCTGCCAGGTTGTCGAACTATGCGGGGGGTATCGTGGTGATGAAACGAGGCACCGCTACCGTCTCTGCCGAAGAACTCCGGCAGGCCGTGAGGCAGGGCTAACGTCCCCCTTAGAAAAAAAGAGGGCAGCGCCGTAGGCGCCAGGGGTTGTCTTGTGGACACCGGAAGGCCAAGGGAAGGTGGTCAACTCTCCTCGAGATACGGTGCGCTGAGGTGATGCCTTCCACAATCGGTAGGACAACCCCCGGGCGGCTGCGCGACCGCTGTCGCTACGCCGCCGCCCCCTTTGATAAGGGGGAATTGTTTCACAGGTCCAGGGGACAGCGTTTTCGCAGAGAACGCGCGGGGGTTGTCATACCTCGCGTTCAGGAGCTCTTCCGCGACAACCCCGTGAAACCTTCTCAAGGTTTCACACTGCGGCCTTTGCTCCTTTGATCAGGGGGACTTGTAGAAATGCCATGACCTTTCCTAACAAGCTGCTCTCACTCGAATCACTCCAGCCGGTTGTTTCGTCACTGAAAGCCTCGGGCAAAACCGTAGTCTTCGCCAACGGTTGTTTCGATTTGCTGCACGTCGGGCACATTCGGTATCTGCAGGGTGCGCGGCAACTTGGCGATGTTCTGGTGGTCGGTCTCAATAGTGATCAGTCTGTGCGCCGCTTGAAGGGATCGCAACGTCCCCTGATGCCTGAGAACGAAAGGGCCGAGATTCTTGCTGCCCTGGCGTGCGTGGACTACATCGTAATCTTCCAGGAACCGAACGTGGAGGCGATGCTGCGGGTGTTGAAACCTGATATTCAGTGTAAAGGCTCGGACTACACGGAAGAGACAGTTCCCGAACGGGAGGTAGTCCGCTCCTACGGCGGCCGCGTCGCGATCGCCGGTGATCCTAAGGACCACTCGACGCGCGACCTGATTCAGGACATTTTGGGCAGGAGCACGACGCCGCAGTCGGGCAACTCCTGAGAGATCTATGGAGACACTGCGCCGGATCTTGATCATCAAACTCGGATCGATCGGCGATGTGGTGCATACGCTGCCCGCTTTAGCGGATTTGAAGCGGTCTTTCCCGGAAGCTGAGATTGACTGGCTGGTTGAGTCCAAAGCGCGCGTACTTTTGAACGGCAACCCGTGGCTGCAGGACGTGGTTGAGATCGACACCCACAAGTGGCGTCATTCCTGGTCGTTTGAGACTCTGGCTGAAATGCGCCGGATCGCAAGCAAGCTGAGAGGCCGCCGCTATGATGTCGCTCTCGATTTCCAGGGGCTGTGGAAATCGGCGGTGCTTGGCAGGGTTTCGGGCGCCCGCAAGCTGATCGGCTTCGACCGGACCACTCTCAAAGAACCTGGCTGCCGGATGTTCTATGATGAACAGATCAAGCCGGGCCCCCCGGTTCGCCATGTGATCGACATTTACAAGGAACTGCTGCGCAGCCTTGAAGTCATCCCTGGGCCCCACCGCTTCCACCTCTCTGTTTCGAGCGAAGACGAACAGTACATCTCAGAGCAGCTATCCTCACGCCGAATTGATGATTTTATCGTCTTGAATCCCGGCGGCGGCTGGGACACAAAGAACTGGGCGCCGGAAAACTACGCACTCCTGCACGACAAGCTCCGGCAGGAAACCGGTGTGCCCAGCGTTCTGACCTGGGGGCCCGGTGAAGAGCCGCTCGTGGACAGCATTCTACGCGCGTGCGTCGGAACGCCGCCCGTCACTTTTCAGGCTTCGCTGCGTCAACTGGTCGTTCTGCTCAGGCGGGCCAGGCTTTTTGTCGGGGGCGACACAGGACCGCTGCATCTGGCAGCCGCTTGCGGAACACCGATTGTCGGCGTGTTTGGGCCTACCGATCCCCTGCGGAATGGACCGTTCTCACCCGAAGACATTGCGGTTTCGCATCAGGTGCCGTGTGGGCCGTGCTACAAGCGGACTTGCCCAATCTATAACAAGGAGTGCTTGCGGCTGGTGCAGGTGGACGAGGTGTTTCGGGCAGCGTTGCGCCGGTTGGAGGTTAAACAGCAGACGACTTCGGCTCCCCTCGCCCCAAAGGCGGTGTGAAGAAATGCCCCGCGGGTGACAGTTGCGAGAGATTTCCCCTTAGGAAAAAGGGCAGCGCCGCAGGCGCAGGGGTTGTCTCGCGAGGCCGGAAGGCCATGGGAAGCAGCCCCTTTGACTAAGGGGTCGCAGGGGATTAACAACTGGTCTGCTCGCGCACCAGTTCGCCGAAAAGTTCTGGCCGACGGGTCTTGAGCATATAGTTGGCTAGCGACCGCTCGCGGGCGATAAGTGCGGAGTCCAGTGTCGCCACAATCATCTCTTCCTTAATGCGCTCCACTTGCGTGCTGGCGATCAGTTCGCCGTTGGGTCCCCAGATCAGCGCACCTCCCGCGTGGTGGGGTTGGTTCTCACTGTCCCTGGGCCACAAGTCCACATATCCTGCCCGGCCTGCCTGGTCCGTCAGGATAGCAAAGCAAGCGTTCTCGCGGGCGCGCAACGCATAGGGTTTGAAAAAATTGTGCGAATAAAGGCGAGCGGCTGCTTCGCTGGCAGGCTTGTCGTCCCACAGTTTCATGCGGCCGGCGTGAGGCATCAGCATCACTTCTGCGCCTCGCAGTGCCAGAACCCGGCTGATCTCGGGAAATTGATTGTCGTAGCAAATGACGATCCCTACTTTGCACGAGCCGATGTCGAAGACTGTAATCTCGCGGCCGCCCTTGTAGTGGAACACTTCGTCGCGTGACAAGTGCAGCTTTCGCTGCTTGCCGATGTAGCCTTCCGGGCCTGCTAAAACCAGCGTGTTATAGACGATGTCGCGTTCCTTTTCGCTCATGCCTGCGCCCAGCACCAGGCGATGTCGTTTGGCGATGCTCACCAGCGCCGACACGCTTGGGCCGTCTGGCACAGACTCGGCCAGCGCCCAGGTGTTTGGCGTGCAGTGACCGTGGATGACCAGTTCCGGAAACAGCACCAGTTCTGCTCTCTCGGCCACTGCCTGTTCGCACCAGCTGTCGATGGCCTTCAGCACCCGTTCTGGTTCACCTAGAAATCCGTTCATGCTGACTGCCGCCACCCGCATCGTTCTCATTGTTCTTCACTCCTCATGGGATCTAGCAAGGCCCAACGCTTCGACAGAATACTCGATGTGCCTCAGAATCACCTTGAATTAACCCAATTCAACGATATCTAATACAACTCGAACCGCAAGATCAACTGAGGAGGCAAAACCGATGCGTTCCCACCCGTCCGTTCTCTTGTTCTCTGTAGTGCTGTTAGCCTTTCAGGCCGCCAGTCGTTTCTCTGTACAGGCCCAAACGGGCCAAGCGGCACCTGCTGAATCTGCTCAGACCGCTGGCGCTAGTTACACGCCATCGGCGGCCAATCTGGCTTCGCGGCAGGCGTTTCAGGATTCCAAGTTCGGCCTGTTCATCCACTGGGGAGTTTACAGCGTGCTGGGTGACGGCGAATGGGTGATGAACAACAAGAAGATGACGATTGCCGAGTACGAAAGGCTGCCCGCCCAGTTCAACCCCACCGCGTTCAATGCCGCAGAATGGGTTAGCCTGGCGAAGGCGGCGGGCATGAAGTACATCACAATTACCAGCAAGCATCATGACGGCTTCGCCATCTTCGATTCCAAGACCTCAGACTACGACATCGCCGATCGCACGCCTTACAAGAAAGACGTGCTCAAGATGCTCGCCGAGGAATGTCGCAAGCAGGGGATCAAACTCTTTTTCTATCATTCTCATCTCGATTGGCATCATCCTGATTACTTCCCGCTGGGCCGAACGGGCCATGCCAGCGGCCGAGAAGCCAAAGGCGACTGGTATCGTTACCTGGACACCATGGATAGCCAGCTCCGTGAACTCTGCACCAACTACGGAGAAATTGGCGGCATCTGGTTTGACGGCTGGTGGGATAAGCCCACCGCAGACTGGCGACTGGATAAGACCTACAAGCTGATTCACGACCTGCAGCCCAAAGCCCTGATCGGCAACAACCATCACCGCAAGCCATTCCCTGGCGAAGATTTTCAGATGTTTGAAAAAGACCTGCCTGGAGGCAATACGACTGGGTTCAGCGGGGAATCAGAGATCGGAACCCTGCCATTGGAAACGTGCGAGACCATCAACAAATCGTGGGGGTATAGCAAAAACGACCAGTCGTTCAAGAAAGACAAAGAACTGCTGCACTATTTGATCCGCGCGGCCGGGCACAACGCGAACTTCCTTTTGAACATCGGGCCCATGCCGGACGGCAAGATCCAGCCGGAGTTCGTCGGGCAGCTTAAGAGCATGGGAGAGTGGCTTGGCAAGAATGGTGAAAGCATTTATGGAACCCGCGGCGGTCCGGTGACGCCCCGCCCGTGGGGGGTGACGACGCAAAAGGGAAAGAAGATTTACTTCCACATCCTCGACTGGCAGGACACGCTGCTGCCTATGCCCAAGATGCCCGGCATCATCCGCAGCGCCAAGTTTCTCAAGACAGGTCGGAAAGTGGATATTATCGATACCGGTGCCGGGCTGGTGTTCAACCTGCCCAAAGAAGCCATGGACCCGATTGACACGATTGTTGTGCTGGAGATGTAAGCTTCGCTGTTGCAGTGTTTCGATCGAGTTCTTGTTTTGGTAGCCACGCTGAGCGCTTTTCTCAGCGTGGGCTTTTCGAGAAATCGTAACGAACTGCCCACGATGACGGCAGAGAAGCGCTGTCATCGTATCAAGGCCGGAGTAAGCAAACCGAGCCAATCTCTAGGACGATCGTCTCATGACTAAACGGTGCTTCATTGCGCTGCTGTCCTGTCTGACATTTCCCCTCTTCGCGAATTCCCAGGCGGTGCTCAAGTACAATGTCCACACTTGGGAAAGTGTGGGCGAGGTGATCGAAGTGAGTGGAAAGACAGTGACGCTCCGTCAGAGGCTGAAGCTGTCCGAAGGGACTTGGAGCTTGCTGCCGGGCGCTGTGGCCGAAGCCAAGCAGTTGACGGCTGGTGACCAAGTTCATGCCAAGGGAAGCACGTTACCTGACGGTACCTACGACACGAAGCGTATCTTTTTGATTGTGGAATCAAGCGCGCGGCAGACGGCTACGGGGGGCGGAGTTGTGCAGGGGGCCGACCACGGGGGCCCGGAAAGCCAGCAAGTGCCTCGCGGGGTGGCAGGAGAGCCGACCGGTCCAGGATTGGAAGGGCGCGGCAGAACAGACTCCCCGGGAAGCCGTGTGCCTACCGGGCGGCCGGGTGGCGCCAAAGGCCCGGCGGGCGGGCTGCAAAGCTCGCGGTCGTCAACGGCCCCACGATTTCTTCCCGGAGACATTGAAGGCGTTGTTGAACAGATAGCGCCACAGCAATTGATTCTCAGCCAGACGGTTTTCGTGGACAAGGAATCCACGGTCGTGGGAACGACGGGCGAGCTCTTGAAGGGTAAAGACCTCAAACCCGGTCAGCGTGTCGCTGTCACCATCAAGGATGTCATCGACTCCAAGACCCAGTCCCGCAGAGCCGCAGTGATTCGAATCTTGCCCTAGACCTATAAACTCAACGGACTTTTGGGGCACTGCCCGCTGAGCGAAACCCAAGCCAAGCGCGCAGCCAGCAGGCGCTCGTTCAGAAAGAGCCGGCGGGAGCCTTGTTCACACCGACGACCTCAAATCGCTGTGACCCTTACCTCGGCCGGGCAGTCGTGGCGGTACCCTCGCTTGTTACTTGGCTTAATCGACTTCGAAAGCTCTCGGCTTTCTCCAGAGCCTGGAGCGCTTCGTATTCTGCGACAAGATCCTTCAGTGCGTTCTTCAACCAGATGGTTGGCGGGCTGGTTTGATTCCGCAGGATCTCGTATCCAGCCCGGCTCTCCTGTTCGGCCTCCGCATGGTGGCGTTGGAGGAGCAGCACTCTTCCAAGCCGGATTCGGGCGATGCCCACAAGTTGGTGGTCCGCGGTGAGAGTTTCGCCATAGCGCCGCAGGGCATCACGGAAAGTTTGCTCTGCCCGAGAGTACTCCTTGCGCTCCACCCATACGCCAGCCAGATTGGACAGCGCAACACCTATGTAGTAATGCTTGTCGTTATATGCCGACCGATAGATCTTCGCTGCCCGGCTCAGTTCTGCTTCCGCTTCATCGAACCGCCCTTGCTGTGTCTAGATCTTCCCTAATTCATTGAGCGCAGAGGCCACCCTGGGGTGTACCTGCCCGTAGACTCGCTCTTGAATCCGGAGCGCTTCGCGCAGCAGCTCAGCCGCCTCAACCAGTTTGGTTTGAGGCACAAGCGCACGGCCAAGCATCGTGAGCGCGGAGGCCGTCTCTTGATGTTCCTTGCCGTAAAAGCTGCGGATAATTTCCAGCGCGGGACGGTAGTAATTTTCAGCTTCGCTGAAACGTCCCTTCTCGAACTGAATCGCGCCCACGTTAATCAAATCATCGGCGACATGGGGATGACGCTCTCCATAGATCTGGCGGTCCATGTCCAGGACGCGCCGGTTCAACGACTCGGAGATGTCGTAATGCCCTGCATAGAAGTGAGCATTTGCCAACTCGGTCAAACTGGCTGCCAGATCGGCGGGTGGAACCCCGGGTTGGGACTGGAGTTGGACGGCTTCTTCGAGCATCTTGATGGCTCTCTGGTACTCACCTCGGTTTTCCAACACCTGCCCGAGGGAAGCTGTGGCCGTCGCGATTGCGGGATGGTTGGCCGGCATGGTCTTGCGACTCATCTCCAGGCCCTGAAGGACTAAGCGCTCGGCTTCGTCATATTGTGCTTGGGCGTTGCGCAGCATTCCCAGGGCGATCAGGCCTTCCGCAACTTCAGGCCGCTCGGCTCCAAAGAGCGACTTGCGCCGTTCGAGTGCGGCGCCCAACAGGGAGTTTGCAGGGTCGAACTTGCCCAGCTTCTGATAGATGCTTCCGAGTGTGAGATAGAGTTCCGCCGGCAGTGCGGGTTCGGCCTCGAGCGCCTGCGCTTCCTGGGCGCCGCGCTCGACCAGCGTGGTCACGCGCAGTTCGTCGGCAGGCCCCGCTTCCTTGTCGCCTCCTTCAAACAGGTTGAGCATGAACCGTTGAATGCGTTGTGTCCGAGCCGCCTCAGCCAAGGCCTCGTTACGGGCGAGAGACAGCCGAACCGTATAAAAAGCCACCAGGCTGACAACGACAGTGGTAACGGCGGCTGCCGCGGTCACAGCGCGCCGATTGCGCCTTACGAACTTGCACAAACGATAGCGGATCGTGTCGGGTCTGGCCTCCAGAGGCTCACCTTTGACGTAATGGTCGATATCGCGAATCAGCGCTTCCCCCGACGAGTACCTCTTTTGCATGTCCTTGTGCATGGCGGTCAGGCACAGAACATCCAGGTCGGCCCAGGAGGTCTTGTCAAGAGCTGGAGATCGAGGTCCTTCCGGTCGTCCTGACACACGTCCAGCCACCGCCGAAGGTCTTTCCGGATCGCTCTCGACAATGATCGTGTCCGCTTCGCCAGGTGTGCGATTTGACAGGTCGAACGGGAGCTTTCCCGCCAGGAGCTCATAGAGGATGACACCCAGAGAGTAAACGTCGGTCTGAACACCCAAGTGTTCGCCGCGAATTTGCTCGGGTGCCGCATACGCTGGCGTCATGAGCCGCAGGCCCGTCATCGTTTGGTCTGCTGGCACATCAAAGCTATCGAGCTGCTTGGAGATGCCGAAGTCGAGCGCCTGATCGATCCGTCAGACTTCACCAGGATGTTGGAGGGCTTCAGGTCGCGGTGGATGACGGCATGTTGGTGGGCATATTGCACGGCTTCACACACCGAGCGGAGCAGCAGCAAGCGGTCCTGGATGGAGCAGTGGTGCTGGCTGCCGTACGCGGTTAGCGGTGAGCCTTCCACATACTCCATCGCAAACCAGGGGGTGCCATCGGCGAGGATGTCGGCATCATAAAGCCTGGCTATCGAGGGATGATTGAGCTGGGCCAGGGTCCGCTGCTCGCTCGCGAAGCGGTCCCGGCGCGCAGGCGACAACCAGGCATCGCGCAGCAACTTGATCGCAACCTGGCTTCCTAGATCACTGCGTTCTGCCACGTAGACCACACCCATCCCTCCTTCACCCAGCGGCCTCAGGAGGTGATAGGGTCCAATCTGTTTGAATGGAATATCGGCGGGGATAGGATCTGCCAGAATTTTCTGGGCGACACGGGCAACGTCTCGATCCAGAAGGGAAGCGCCTCGGGCGTCCTCCTCCAGCATGGCCAGAACCTTGGACATAAGTTCGCGGTCATCACCGCAGGCTGCGCTGAGGAAGTCTTGTTGCTCAGACCGGGGAAGATCCGTTGCCTCGTGAAATAGCTTTTGGATCTTCTCCCAGCGAAGGCTGTCCATTTTTCTAGGCTACAGGTGACAGGTTGTGGCCGACAAGCTAGCTTAGCTAAGCTAGCTCGAAAACAAAGGATAGTGGGCGTCAGTGAATCCCACACACAGTGAACGAATCGTTCCATCACTATGCATTTGCATTGGGCCTCTGAATTCGAAGAACGCGAGGCATAGGAAAGTTAGCGACGAACTCTGTGTAGCCTATCCCCTCTCTCGGCGCAGCTCCTGACCCAGCCATGCTTTCGCCGCCCTCCAATCGCGGAAAATGGTTTCCTCCGACACCTCCAGCAGGGCTGCCGTTTCCGCGATATCGAACCCCGCAAAAAAAACGGCACTCCACCATCATTGCTTGACGTGGCTGAAGCCGGGCCAACTCTTCCAGAGCGGTATCCAGCAGCAGCAAATCCTCGCCACAGGACGCCGGTGTATCGACCGATTCGTCGAAAGTGACGGTCATTTTGGCTCCGCCACGCTTATCAGCGTTGCGCCGTCTCGCGGCCTCGATCAAAACCTGGCGCATGGCGCGGGCGGCGATGCGTTTGAAATGCAGGCGGGAGGTGGCTCCAAGACGGGGTGAGCTGGCCAGCTTGAGCCACGCCTCGTTGACGAGGGCTGTCGGGCTGAGCGTGGCGCTCGGATCGCCCCGCTTGACGCTGGAAGCGAGCCGGCGCAGTTCCTCGTAGGTCATGCTGAAGAGGTCATCCAGACGACGCCTTTCCTCTGGCGTTGTGCCATCCAGACTGCGCTCCAGTTCGTCTCCCATTCGAAAACTGCGAAGCGGCATGACAGTTTTTCCTGCTTTTCTGCGCAATGCGTAGTGAACGTCGATTTAAGTGATGAGCGAAAGGGCGGTCGGTAGAGACCGAACCATTTGCCTCGATAGCTGATGCTAGCATCCGAAGAGAGGCACTGCAACTTGCACTTTACGCCTCAGCGAGAGAGTACCAGAGCTCATTGGCGCGATGCATTTGTGATGGTCGGACGGGGCTGGAAGGAGTCGGTCACGAGTCCGGTTGCCCGACTATTTCCAGAAGATGAGCTGTTTGACTGAAAAAATCCGCTTATGGTACAAGCACAGCCAGATCCATAGGGCTCAGCACCATCATGTTTCCACAAATCCTCAATAATGAGGTGGAGATGCAGAAGGTACATACGTCGCTTTGGAGAGCAGGTCTCCTTGCGGTGAGCGTTGGGCTGTTGTTTACAGCGATCGTTCGTGCACAAGGTTTTCCGGTGCTGTACCACTTCGGGACAAAACCCGGCGATCCGATTTGGTTTAGGGAAATCGGTTTGCTGGCGGAAGGGCTCGATGGAAGCCTCTACGGCACCTCGCCGCAAGGCGGAAAACTCAACAACCAAGGGACCGTTTTCAAGATGACGGTGGATGGAAAGCTGACGGTCTTGCACGACTCGACGGAAAACCTACTGGAGCTGGTCCCCAAGGTGGCCTGACGTGCAGAAAGGACGCCCTGGTCAAATGCGACGGGACCTTTTACGGGACCACGTATGGCGGTGGCAATTACTCCGCTGGAACCATTTTTAGGAGCACAACCGCCGTTGGAACGCCCACCGTCCTTTATCACTTTCGGGGCGGCCATATGCTGGACGTAGTGCGACCCTCCTGCCCGACCCCACCGTGTCCTTACACCACTCAACAGAGGCTGGATGCCGTGGTGGGATACCCGGTTTCGCCGCCGGTGCAGGGAAGTGACGGCAATTTCTACGGAGTGACGCCATATACCGGGAATTACAAGTTTGGCGTGCTGTACAGGATCAAACCCGGCGGGGGACCAGAGGCTTTCAAGGTGTTGTGCATTAGTGGTGCCTTACCTACGAACCCGCTGACAACCGACAAAGAGCTGATAGACACTTGCATGTTCAACGGCAGCAAAGGCAACCACCCGGTTAGCTTGATTGCAGCCAGCGACGGCAACCTTTATGGGGTGGCTTATGGAGGACTGGCGAACAATCCCTATGGCACAATTTTCAAAGCGACCCTGGACGGGCGAGTATCCTTGATGCACAAGTTCGATCTGGCAAACGGCGCCTCGCCCTACCTGTTGATGCAGGGAAAGGACGGGAAACTCTATGGGACCACCGCTGGCGGTGGCCCGACCTATGGAGTGATTTATAGGTTACCCCTCGGAGAGCCGCCACCCCCTCCAACCTTTCTCAAAAAACTTAATGGGAGCACGGACGGCATGTCGCCCATATCGGGAATGGCGCAAGGGTTGGATGGCACTCTCTATGGAACGGCCAGGTATGGTGGAACCAAAGGCAGAGGAGTGGTTTACAAGATCAGCCCGGCCGGCACCGAGTTCAAGGTTCTTCACAACTTCGACCTTTACGGGACAGGCAGAACACCGCTTGCAACTCCAGTGCTGCACTCGACCAACAAACTTTTTGGGACAACCTACCAGGGCGGGAGCCATGATGCTGGCGTGTTCTATAGCCTGGACCTCGGGCCGCCATGCACCGAAACCAAGACCAAGGCGGCGTCAGACTCTGACCCTGGATGGCGCATGTGTTGCGCTTTCGGGTATCACTCGGCGCTTGAGCCGGCTTCAACCGGAGGCCACCACTACCAAACACACGGGGATCCGGTGGGCTATGTTTACACTTCCATGGGGTTGGTGGACCTCGGTCATGTGCGCGACAACGCTGACATGATGAGGTTCGTTTACCAAGCGCTACTCGACGGCTACAACCGTCTCGAACTGCCCGAAGGCACGGCCACAATCAAGGACCCTTGCGATCGGGAATCGATGCTCGAACTCGCCAGATCCATCACCTACGTCGAGTCGTGGGCGCACGAACTAAAGACGTGGGGTGGAGAGCAAGACTTCTCCTCGTTCTCGCCAGAGGACCTTCCGTCAAACATCGTTGGGATTGAGCTTGGCACCAGGGCAATCAAGGCAGGTGGGAACTTCGACGCGGCCGTGGACTTGGAACTTGCGAAGCTGCTGAACGAACTCAAAGCTCAGCCCAAAGCGACCACTGCGGCGGTGCTAAAAAGTCTAGAAGGGAGGTGGTATCAGTGGCTCCCGCAGATCCCAAAGCTCTTGCGCCGCAACTTCGATGGTCTGCCGTGGCTGCAGGAACAGGTTGTGGCCGCCCCCCCCACCTTGGTTGAGCCTCGCTGCGTTCGCGGGATACTACAAACAATTCAGCTACACCATCAAAGGTGATGTCAGAGGAGAGAACGGAGTCACGTTGCAAGGGCCCGTGCCGAACATGACCACCAAGACAGAAGAGTTTCGGCAGAAGTGCCTGGCCGAGTCTCCCTGCAAAGACCTGCCATGAACCTTGACGCGCCCAGTATTGTGAGCGAACCCTCGAATGATCCTGTGTCGTTCGGCGAAGCATCCATCAATCATTGACGCATGCGCCTGTTTGAGAGTGGAGCGACGGCTTCTTCCTTGGCGAAAGGAAAGGGGAGTCATCGCAGACATGCCAGACAGCGCAGCAGGTCTGCGCCGATCCCGGGAAGGCGCGAGGTACCGACACCAACTAGACCTTGAAAAAAATCTCCTCCGTTGGAGGGGCGGCGCGTAGCGCCGGTGTGGGTCCTCCGTGGGCCACGACCCACCCCCGGGCCTGACGGCCCTTGCCCCCTTCCAAAGATGGGATTCAACCGCCATTTTCTTTCTCACTTCGCACCGCGCGGCCCCCGCGGTGTTCGAGACTTCAAAGAAAGGTGCAACAAGGCATTGACTTCATTCACGGGTTCGTTCTGAACCAAAAAAGGAGATCTCAATGAACGGGTCATCTCTGCAAAAGCGGGTCCTCTTCTCAGTGGTTGCTGTGACAATGCTCGTCGGTGCCATGTGCAACGGCTCCAGCATCGAGGGTACTTACTCGAATGCCAACGGCTTTGTCACGGTCGATCTGAGGTCAGGCGGAAAGGCCTCCGTCACAATGATGGGTGAAAACAAAGCATGCACCTACAAAGTGGATGGGAGCCAGCTTACGCTCAACTGCGAGGCAGTGGATCCCATTGTCCTGACCGTCCACGACGACGGGTCGATGACGCCACCGCCCGGAAACTTCATCGGGACGTTGAAGAAGTCGAAATCCTAGCGCGCTGTAGGGAAGTCAGGGAGGGCGAGGCTCCCGCCGAGCCGCGCCGGGTCAGGAACGGGGGAGGCACTTCCCGAGCGCACTGGAGATTGGACATTTGTCCCCCTTTTCCAAGGGGGGACGCCGCGTTTTTTTGCGGCAGGGGGTCTTCATTAGTTCTTGCCACACCCCCTGTGGTCCCCCTTGCCAAGGGGGACAGAACTCTGGCCTCCTTCGGCCAGAGTAGGGCGCTGGCACAGCCAGCGCCGGGCTGGTGGGGGCGTCGGGCGAGGAAGGGAGAGACCAGACCAGCAGTGCTGATCTCCTCCTCCTGGCCCAGCGCAGGGCTCTGGGTGTCAAGACTATGAGCTTAACAACATCGGGTCTTCGGGACTTAGTGTGGGTAATTTTAGAGGCAAATGTGGTTGAAAGCCTCATGGATACTAGCTTTCCAGCATATGCAACGCTGTTCAAATTTGGCATCATGTTTGGATGGCAAACT
>Ga0163150_10002390_pt1 | contig 28776 bp, 27 predicted proteins | sample OliLakLV19P2IB_FD_148628 | JGI IMG/M metagenome (GOLD analysis project Ga0163150, IMG submission 148628) | Freshwater microbial mat bacterial communities from Lake Vanda, McMurdo Dry Valleys, Antarctica - Oligotrophic Lake LV.19.P2.IB | ecosystem: Environmental > Aquatic > Freshwater > Lake >...
CACCCACTCCGCCCTCCACCAGCCACCCGTGCGCTGAACCAGGCGCGCTTTCAACACCCACTCCGAGCAGCAGGTACCCATTCCCGACGGTACCGGTCGTCCCGGCGATACCGGCAAAACCATAGACACCGATCCCCTCGGCCCGCGCCGGTTCCAGCAGGTAGTTGAGACTGATCTCACCGCGACCGGTGGTCCGACCGCCCTGACCTCCGAGCATACCTGCCGCCACCAGGCGCAGCCGATCCCCGGGCCGCCACGCTACGCTTGCCCCACCACCGATGAAGGCCGGGTCCGCGGCAGCGAGGGCACTGATGAGGCCTGCTTCCATGCCGGTAGGCGACTGGGCCGGCATCGCGGGCGGGTTCAACAGCACCAGGGACGCATACGCCGCCACCGCGCGGACCGACACACTCAGCTCAGCGTCAGGTCGTACGAAACCGCGAGATCCGGGGCGAGCGAGTGCACCACCGAGCAGTACCTCTCAAGCGAAAGATCCACCGCCCGGCGCGCCTTGGCTTCATCGAGCGCCGAGCCACTCATCCGGAAGACAAAGCGGATGTCGGTATACCGCTTGGGGTGCTCGGCGCGGCGGGTACCCGTCGCCTCGATCCGGCAGCCGGTCAGCCCCGCGCGCATCTTGTCGAGAATCGAAACCACATCCGCGCCCATGCACGCCGCGGCGGCCAGGAGCAGGGCGACCATCGGGCTCGGGCCCTCGGTGGAGTCACCGTCCAGCGTGATCGAATGGCCCTTCGGGGCGCCGCCCTCGAAGACCAGTCCGTGGGTCCACGTCAGGGCCGCGTGCCGCAGGTGTTCGTCGGAAGACATGGAAGGGCGCAGGGAAGAGGGAGAGGCCGGGTGCGATCGTGATCGGGGGAGAAGATAGCGCCGGTGGGGCGGCGTGGTGACGCTGCGGTGGAATCGGGCCTCAGCCCGCGGGGCACCATGTCATCGGTGCCCCTCCGGAGGGAGGACAGGCGAGGGTTCATCGCGGCAATCGAGCGAGGCGAGGTCGTGCAGCAGCCGCCTGACCTGGAGGATGGTATTCCGGCTTCGGCCGGTGACGGATGTGTTTGCCGGTGCTCGACCAGGGTGCGGGTGAGGTGGGATCCGGCGGCTCCATTCGGATAGAGCACGTAGAGCTGCTTCCCGTCGGCCCCGCTCCGTTCCGGACCCAGCCGGATGTTCTGCAGCGCTGCCAGCCGTGCATCAGGCGGCGCCTGCTTGAGAAACATCACCACGAGCTGGCCGGGATCCCGCACCACCTCCTCTCGAAACGGATTCCGCGCGACCACCGCCTTCCATTCCTCCTCCGTGCGACAGAAGAGATGGACAGCTCCGTCGTATCGCCGCTGGACTGCGTGCTCCAGTTCCCGCTCCAGCTCCGGGCCGGTCGGCCCATCACCGCGGAAGACCAGATTTCCGCTCCGCAGCAGCGAGCGAACCTCGGCGAAGCCGAGGTCCGCCAGGAGGCGGCGGAGCTCCTCCTGAGTCACGCGACTGACGGAGCCCGCCGTACCCGCGCGCAGCATCACCTGCATCGGCATCGTAGCGTCCGCCAGCCATCAGGGAGGGAACAACGGACTGCGCGCCTCGGTGAGAAAGACGTCGGCACCCGCGATCAGGCGCACGCCGATGCACCCCGAAACAACAGTTAGTCGTTGATAATCGGAACGCTGAGCGCAGGAGGAGGAACGATGGCGGACGCGAGCGGCCGGCGGGGCGCAGCAGCAGCGATGCAAGGCCTCGCCGCCAGCGTGGTCGCCTGACTGGAGAAGGAGAGCGCCATCCCGGGGCAGAAACGCCAGCAGCCACCAGCGGAGCGCTGGTGGCTGACGGCTGACGGCTCCTACGCCGGTTCGTCTTTGTACCGTGCCTCGATTTCGGCGATCATCTTCTGCCGCTCGGCGATCTTGTCGCCGATCGGTACCCCGAGGAAGCGTTTGCTCTCCAGCGCGAACCAGGCGCCGAACATCACGACGATCATGGCACCCGTGAGATAAAATACCTTCTCGTTGGGTGGGAAGAACCCGGTGATGGCCAGTACGATCGCGCCGAGCACAGCGAACAGCGCGTTCGGCTTGGACCAGGCACCGAGGTTGAACGGGCCTTTCTCCGTCCATCCCTTCCCCTCGGACAGCAGTCCGGCCAGGACGGGCATGGCATAGGAGAGGTAGAGGAAGACGGCGCAGCCGGTCGCCAGCACCACGAACGCACCGCTGTACACGGTGGACAGAAATGCGATGACCACAGACGTCCAGATGGCATAGGTCGGGGTGCGGAACTTGGTGCTGACATGCTTCAGTGCCTCCGATGCCGGGAGCCCTCCGTCACGCGCAAAGGCAAACATCATCCGCGAGGTGGAGGTCAACCCCGCCAGCGCGCAGAGGAAGTTGGCGACGACGATGCCGATGCTGAGGAACGCCCGGACTCCGGACGAGATCCCCGCATGTTCGTACATGTAATAGAAGGAGTTCCAGCCCTCCTTCGCCCCGGTCGGCACGTCCGGGATCACCAGCACGAAGGTCGCGACCATGATGAAGCCGGCGAGCCACGACACCATCACGGCGGTCCACATGCCCCGGGGCACGTTCACCTGGGCATTGTGGGTCTCCTCCGAGGTGTGCGCCGACGCATCGAAGCCGGTGATGGTATAACAGACGTAGAGCAATCCGAGCAGAAACGCGAACGCCGCGGAACCCGTCGCGGGGAACACTCCGCCGCCGGTGTCGCCGGTGTAGTTCGTAAAGGTGGTGAGGCGGGAGAAGTCGAGCGGAACCGGGGATCCGACCAGCAGCGCGCCGACCAGCACCACCGCCACCAGGAGGATCAGGTAGCCGCTGAAGTCGGTCAGCATGGTCGTGAGCTTGATGCCGTAATGGTTGATCACGCCCTGCAGCACGAGCAGCCCGCCGACGATAATCAGCTGCCACATGTCGACATCAAAGCCCGTCGTCACCGTGACGGTCCAGGCCAGATCGATGCCGAACATCGGCTTGAGCACCAGCCCCTTCAGCAGCAGATAGACACCGACATCCACCGAGGAGACCACGAAGATCAGGCCCAGCAGGTTGAACCATGCGGTGGCCCAGCCCCAGGCGCGCCCGCCGAGAATGGAGCCCCAGTGGTACAGCCCGCCCGCTGTCGGAAAGGCGGAGGCGATCTGCCCCATGGCCACGGCGACGCTCATGGCGAACAGGCCGCCGACCAGCCAGCCGATCGCGACCGAGAACCCGCCGCCGGCGCTGAGGGCGACGGGGAAGGCGGTGATGCCTCCGGCGATGATGCAGATGATCGAGAAAGAGATCGCGAAGTTCGAGAACAGCGACATGCGGCGCGACAATTCCTGCGCGTATCCCATCCGGTGCAGCACCTTCTTGTCGTGCTCTTGCGAGGATTCCGCCATGACGTTGATCTCCTTGGGGGGGAATGAGAAAGTCCAGCTGGTGCCCGGGGCCCGTTGCCTCAGGGCGATCCGGGGGGCGCCGGAAGGAGAAGGTGCAGGCTGAACCCGCCGCGCGTAAGAGGCCCCCGTCAGGAGGGCCTTACCCGCCGACCGGCCGCCGGGCGGCAGCTGCCGCCTGGTTGTAGTCCCAGATGGCGTACAGCGCGATGGCCGCCGTCGCCCAGGCCAGCGGTCGGAGCAGCGGGGAGTCGGTCAGAAAGGCGATCAGCGTCAGTACCTGCGCCACCGTCACCGCCTTGCCGCCGAGGCGGGCGGGGATCGCGGCGGCTCGGCCAAGGAGGACCGTCACCAGGAAGGCGATCGTGGCCACGATGTCCCGCAGCAGGATGCCGGCGATTTCGTACCAGTGCAGGTCGCTGGCCCGCACGACGACCAGGAACGCCGCGGCCATGAACAGCTTGTCGGCGACGGGATCGATGAAGGCGCCGAAGCGCGAACTGCCCAGACGGCGGGCGATGAATCCATCGAGCAGATCGGTCGCGGCCACGATGGCGAGAATGACCAGCTGGGCCCCGGCGCTGCCAACGAGGACGAAGGCGACCGCCAGCGGAATCCGCGACAGCGTCAGCAGATCCGCCGCGGTGATCCTCGTGCCGGATGGTGATCGCTGACCTTGCTCGCCCTCGGAGCCGGGAGTACCTTGGCTCATCGAGTCCCGGTCGACCGGGGTCGAGGGCCGTTCACCGTTCACCGGTACCGGACATGGATCTGCAGCTCCTCAAGAAGACCGCGATCTTCGCCGACCTGGACGAGGGAGAACTTGCGCGCGTGGCGGAAATCTGCAAGGAGCAGAAATACACCGGCGGGCAGGTCATCTTCAAGGAAGGCGAGCCGGGCAACCGGTTCTACCTCATCGTCACCGGCGAAGTGCGCATCAGCCGCAACATTCCTGGCTCCGGCGAAGAAGCGCTGGCGGTCCTGAAACCTGGCAGCTGTTTCGGCGAGATGGCCGTGTTCGACCGCTCCGAGCGGAGCACCGACGCGATCGCCAACGGACCGGTGTCGCTGATGACCATCTCCCGGCCTGACTTCGAAATTCTGCTCGACTTCAACCGCGACATGGCCTACAAGATCCTCTGGTCCATGACCCGGCTCCTGTCCGGCCGCCTGCGGGCGACCAACGACAACCTCCGGTCGTTGCTCGCGATCTCGATGTTCTAAGTGAGGCGTGCGGAGTGAGGCGGCACGGCGGCTGATGGCACCCGGGCATTTCCGCCTCACTCCTCGCATCCAGTCCACCTCCCCGCCCGCGCTTCGCTCCCATGCACCAGCTCGTCCACCTGACCGACATCACCTCGCCACTTCTGGCCGACGAGCATGGACTGGCGGCGCTCACGATCGCTGCGGCGGGCGCCATCGGGCTCCCGGCCTACGGTCCGCCGATCAGCCGCAGCGGCCCCCTCGGCACTGCCGTCGCCCTGCTGGCCCATGGCGGCCACATCATTCTCCACGCCGAGCCCGGCGCCGGCAGCTGCATGGTGGATGTGCTGACACCTGGAACACTCGCGCCGCTTCGGGCCGTGGAAGTCGTCGCCCGGCGGCTTGGGACCATCGTACCCGCGGGCGTCTGAGGCCTGCCACGCTATGGTGCACCGGCTGACCCGCAGCCTCTGGCTGCCGCGCCCACGCGCCGAGATCTTTGGCTTCTTCGCCGATGCCGCCAATCTGGAGCAGATCACGCCGCCCGAGCTCCACTTTCGCATCGTCACCCCGACGCCGCTGGCCTCGTCGGCGGGCGCCGTCATCGATTACCGGCTGACACTCCTCGGCGTGTCGATCGAGTGGCGAACGCTGATCACCGTCTGGGACGAGGGCGAACGGTTTGTCGACGAACAGATCCGCGGACCATACCGGATGTGGGTGCATACCCACACCTTTCGCGATGAGCGTGACGGCACCCGCATGGATGACGAAGTGCGCTATTGTCTTCCACTCGCTCCCCTGGGTGAGGCGGCGTGGCCCGTGATCGCGCTGCAGCTCCGACGCATCTTCGATTACCGCCAGCGCACCGTCGACCGCCTCCTCGCGGCCTGACCGATGTATCGCAGCCTCGATATCACCCACATCCTGACGACCGCCGAGGCGCTCGAACGCCGGATCGGGGAACGTTTTCCCGAATCGGGGCTGCGCCGCGTTGCCAACGACCTGCTTGCCCTCACCCACGAGACCTCCGCCCGTCTGGTCGAGCTCAGCCGGCCGCGCCATGACGTCCGGTTCGGCGTCGGCATCCTGATCGTGCTGATCACCAGTGTGGCCCTGATCACCATCGCACAGCTGCGGTGGCCCGGGACGCTGGGCGACGCGACCGGATTCATCCAGGTGCTCGAATCCGCCATCAACGATGTCGTCTTCGTCGGCATCGGGATCGCCTTCCTGGTGACGCTGGAGGGTCGGCTCAAGCGCGGCCGGGCGCTCAGGGACCTCCACGAACTCCGCAGCATCGCCCACGTCGTGGACATGCACCAGCTTACCAAAGACCCCGACCAGTTCCTGGCCGAACGGCGGGACACGGCGTCGTCGCCCACTCGGCTGCTGACCCCGGCCCAACTCACCCGCTATCTCGACTACTGCTCGGAGCTGCTGTCGCTCACCGGCAAAGTCGCAGCGCTTTACGCCCAGACGCTGGACGACCCGGTGGTCCTTGCAGCCGTCAATGAGGTGGAGACACTCTGCGCCGGACTGTCGAACAAGATCTGGCAGAAGATCGTGCTGCTGGGGACGACGGTGCGGGCAACGGGGAGCAGGGAGTAGCTGGCAGCTGGCAGGTGGCAGGTGGCAGGTGGCAGGTGGCAGGTGGCAGGTGGCAGCGCGAATCTGACCAGCATCCCCTCCAACGGCCAATGGCTAACGGCCAACGGCCATCGACTGACGACTGACGGCTGCTGGCTGATGGCTGATGGCTAACGGCTGCCAGCCCTACTTCCCCCCTCCCTCCCCCCGCACCACGCCCTCGGCCCGGACCACCGTCTCACTCGTGCCACGCCGCCCACCCAGGATCCGCTCAGCGACTGCGCGCACCGCCTCCGCCGTGACCGCGCGATAGCGCGCTTCAGAGTCGGCAAGATCGGCGAGACCGCCCCCGGCAAGCCATGCCTCCAGGATCTCCGCCGCGACGGCCGAGCCGCTTTGCCGATGGACCGCGGTCTGCCCCACCAGGTAGTTCGTCGCCTGCGACAGCTCCTCCGGTGTCACCGCCTCATCGGCGAAGCGCAGCAGCTCCGTCAGCAGCTCCCGCCGCGCCTCGTCCTCCCGTTCGGGCGATGTGGCGATATAGCTCAACAGGGCGCCGGCCCTCGCCTTCTGCCACGAGGAGGCCATCACGGTGTACGCCAGCGAGCGGCGATCCCGCAGTGCCTCAAACAGTCGGCCGCCGAGCCCGCTGGCGATCGCTGCCCACACCTCGGCGGCGAATCGTGCCGGATCACGCCGGGAGGGGCCGGGAAAGACCATTGCAAAGGCCGTCTGGGCCTTCTGCCGCGAGACGACGCGCTGCTCCGGCGTGGTAGTGAGAGACCAGGTGCCCGGCGCATGGAGCGCCTGCGCGGCTCGTGACGGATGACGACCGAACGTTCCGGCAAGCACGGCCGCCGCCTGCTCCGGATCGAGGTCACCGACCGCGACGATCACTCCGCGTCCGCCGATGAGGCGGTTGGCATGCCATCGTCGCACATCCTCCACCGTCAGGGCGGCGAGATCGGCGGGCAGGCCCAGCGCGGGGACACCATAGCCCGATTCACCGAACGCACCGGCCATGGCGAGCTGGAAGGGGAAGCGGAACATGTCATCCGCCACCTGGCGGGTCTCTTCCACCAGCAGCTGCCGCTCCGCTTCGACCTGTGCCGGCTCGAAGGCCGGTGCATGCAGCACCGCATCCAGCAACGACGCCGCCTCCGCCAGTCGGGACGAGAGCATGGTCCCGCCCAGCCCGGTCCAGTCCAGCCCGACGCTCGCGCCGAGTGTGCCGCCGAGTCGCTCGGAGGCGAAGGCGAGGCCGGCCGCGTCGAGCCCGGCCGCGCCCCGCAGGGAGGCGCGCACGGTGAGCGCGCCGAGCCCTGCCTTGCCCACGGGATCGAAGTCGTGGCGGGGGAAATAGGCGCCGAGGCTGACGGTGGGAACCCCGGGTTTGTGGCGCAGCAGCAGGTCGAAGGCGGGGAGGGCGACGTGCAGCACCCCCTGCTCCGTTCGGCCCGGCGCGTTCCGCGGGGTGTGGATTGCCGCGGTGGCAGATCCCGGTTTCGGCGCTAGGGAAATGCTGGTGACGGCGAACGCCCCGGCAAGCCCATCGACGGTGAGATCGGTGCCGGCCGTGCGCGGGAGGTAGGCGACGGCACTCACCGACTCGGGATCGAGAACCTGGCGCGCCGCCTCTCGGACTTCCTCCGCGGTGACCGCGGCCAGCGCGGCAAACTCGCGATCGAGGAACGCGTACCCTTCCAGCGCCTCGGCGGCAGCAAGCGACGACGCGCGTCCTTCCATCTCTTCCATCCCGCGCGCCCAGCGCGTCAGCAGCAGGGTGCGGGCCCGTTCGACATCTTCCGGCGACGGCCCGACGAGGACGAGTCGCGCGGCCGCTTCCGCGATCCGATCGATAACCGGGCCCACCCGATCCGCCTCGCAGGTGACGCCGATCGAGAAGACCCCGAGCTCGGTCGGCGAGTAGTGGTGGACGCTGACCGAGGTCGCGAGGCCGGATTCGCGCAGCGCCCGGTACAGCCAGCTCCCCCGGCCGGCGCCAAGCACACCCGCGGCGAGATCGAGCGCGCTGGCGCGCGGATCCAGCGCCGGCACGCCCCGCCAGCCGAGGGCCAGTTCGGCCTGCGTCACATCGCCGCGCAGCGTGCGGACGCGCACCGTCCGGCGGGGCGGCTCCACGGGGGATGGGTTCACCGCTCCCGGTGCGGCGGCCCAGGCTCCGTAGCTCTCACGCGCGAGAGCAAGCGCGGCGTCTTCTTCGACGTCACCGACGATCGAGACGATCGTCCGCGACGGCACATACCGTGACTGGTAGTAGCCGAAGACATCGGCCCGGGTAAAGCCCGCCAGGACCTTCTCGTACCCGATCCGCCAGCGGCGGATACGGTGGCGATCGTACATCACTTCATGCAACGTCTCGTGAGTCACCGCCCCCGGATGATCCAGCTTCCGCTTGGCCTCCTGGATGATGACCTGCAGCTCGCGACCGAGTTCGTCGGCGTTCACCGACGCATGCATCAGCGCATCGGCCTGGATCGTCACCGCCTCCCGCAGCCGCGCCGCCGGGAGGACCGCGAAGTAGGAGGTGTGATCGTAGGTGGTGCTCGCATTGAGGTAGCCGCCCGCCGCCTTGGTCTCCTTGGCGATCTGACCCACGCCACGCGTGGGAGTGCCCTTGAAGAACATGTGCTCGAGCACATGCGAGATTCCGGCCCACTCGTCGGGCTCGTCGAAGAATCCCGCCTTGACGTGGGTGACGACGGCAGCCACCGGCGCCGAGCGATCCCGCTGCACCAGAACGGTGAGACCATTGGGCAGCACTTCGCGGCGGACGCCGGTGGTCCAGGAGGGCAGTGAGGAGAAGGTCATGCGGGAAGGGTAAAGCGGGTGGGGGGCGGGGAGTAGGGAGTAGGCGGTTGGGCGGCGACCGATGCGCCTTAGGAGCAGCGTAGCTGCGACTCGGCGCGAGGAAGTGGCGGTTGGGCGGTTGGGCGAATCTCGTACGCTTCAAGCCAACGGCCAACGGCCAATGGCCACCGGCTGACGGCTGATGGCTGACGCCTGACGGCTGACGGCTGACGGCTGACGTCCGACGGCTGGCGCCTGAACACTGACCGCACTACTGAATAATCCGCACCACCCCGGCCTGTGCGCTCCCCCGGAGAAACGCCTCTGCATCAGTGGTGGGAATCACCACACCGGTCTCGGCCGCGCCCTGGCGGGCCAGGTCGCTCATGAAGTCCTGCAGCGATCCTTCGGAGAACTCCCGTTCGGCATCCTTCATCTGGAACAGGATCTCGTCCCACGATCCCCGAAAGGTCTTGCCATTGAGCGTCGCGACCGTGTGCATGCCGACCGGCCCCGGTCGCTTCTGCATGGCGTGCAACTCGGTCAGGAGCGTGCCGAAGAGCTCGAGCTGGGTCGGGTCACGCTGGGTGCCGTCGGGCTGCGTGTCCTCGATCTCGGACAGGACCTGGTCGGTGGCGTCGAGCTCACCGGTCACCTCGCCCAGCCGCGCGAACCAGGGCCGCAGCTCGGGATCGTCATCGCCGAGCCGGTAGATCGTCTTCTTCAATTCGACGTAGCGCCAGATCCCCAGCTCGTCGAAATGATCTTCCGGGACCGTCTGGTGCAGGTGGTGCATCGCCGCTTCGGTTTCGCCCCGGTCGTACAGCATGTTGGCCAGATACACCCGTGCCTCGGCATACTGCGGGTCCAGCCGCAGCGCCCGCCGGAGCCAGAACAGGGCGCCACCCTCGTCGTTCAGCCGATGGCAGGCGTACCCGACACAGGCGGCAGCCTCGGGGCAGTCGGCCTGGGCACTGACGGCATACTCGAAGAAGCTCTTCGCGGCGGCGAGCAGCCCTTCACGGAACAGCGCGCGACCCACCTGCAGCATCAGGTCGTGATCGTCCTGCAGCTCCAGCGAGAGGATGTGATCGAAGGCCGCCAGCGCGGCCTGCCGCTCGCCCAGCTTGAGCAGGACTTCGCCGTAACCGGCGAGGGTGTCCTCGTGATCGGGGTCCAGCGTGAGGCTCTTCTCGAAACTTCGGCGGGCCCAGGCATACTCCTCCCGGGCGAGGTAGGCATACGCCATCCCCACGTGGAGTTCCACGGTGTTGGGGTAGAGCTGGAGACCTTCCTTCAGGAGGGCGAGGGCCTCGTCGAGGCGGCCTTCGTTGTAGAGCTGGTGTGCGTTTTCATCGTAGTCGTCGGAGCTCAGGAACCGTTCTGGCATCAGGGCGGGCCTCCGGCGGTGAGTAGCCACATGATATGAAGATCGGTCGTATGCGGCAAGCCTCTTCCTCCACGGCAGATACATATTTGTGGTCAACCGATCCTTGACCAGTTTGCTGCTCGCGCGTAGTGTGACCGGCCCGCTCTCCAGAAGGCACCTCCTCATGATCCCGATCCGCTCCGGACTGCTCCAGGTGGCGAGCGCGGCACTGCTGCCCCTGCAGCTCCTCGCCCAGACCCCGACCACCCTCACGCTGGATCAGGCCATCGTGCTCGGTCGCGAACGGGGCGTCACGGCGGCGCTCGCCACGCTGAACGTCCGGATCGCCGATGCGCGCGTCGGGCAGCGCCGCGCCGACCTGCTCCCGTCCGTCACCCTTGGCGCAGGGGCCATCCGCCAGACGCTGAACCTCGACGAGGTCGGCATCGCCTTCGCCAGCGGCGTGACCGATCCGTTCACCGTCTGGCGCTTCCAGGCGAGTGCCCGGGAGACGCTGTTCGATGCCAGCGCGCTCGCCCGGCTCCACGCCGCCCGGGATTCCGCGCTCGTCAGCGGCGCCGACGCGCGCGCCGTGGGGGAACTCACGGCCGCGACCGCCGGCCTCACCTACCTGCGGGCGCTCAGCGCCGTTGAGACGGTGCGCGCCCGCGAGGCGGACAGCGCCATTTCCGCCACGCTTCTGGGCCAGGCCCGTCAGCGGGTCGATGCCGGCACCAGCCCCGCCATCGACGTTACCCGCAGCCGGACGCAACTCGCTGCGGTGCGGACCCAGCTCGAGATCGCACGCAATCAGCGGGACCGGACGCTGCTCGACCTCACCCGCGCGCTGGACCTGCCGCCCGAAACCCGGATACTGCTGGCGGATTCGCTTGGTGGATCGGCACGCACGCCCGTCACCGACGCCGATTCCGCCGTCGCCTTCGCGCTCGGGCACCGGCTGGAAGTGGAAGCGGAACGGGGCCGGACCGCGGTCATCGAGCGCGCCCGCAAGGCCATCGGGCTCGAGTACCTGCCGAGCCTCGCGGTGGGAGGAGGCTACACCCAGAGCGGCCGGGACCTCGGCACTCTCGCCGGCAGCTACAACCTGCAGTTCCTCGTCTCGGTGCCGCTGCTCGACGGGCTGCGTCGCCCGGCCCGACAGCAGGAGCAGTCGGCCCGCTTGGATGCGCAGCGGCTTCGCGAGCACGATGTGCGGCGGCAGGTGGCAACCGAGACCCGGCAGTCGTTGCTGGACATGGCGTCGGCGGAACTGCAGGTCTCGCTTGCGGGCGAGCGGCTGCAGTTGGCGGAACTCGAGCTGAGCCAGGCCAGGGACCGCTTTTCGGCCGGGGTCGCCGGCAGCGTCGAGACCACCACGGCGCAGGGCGGACTCATCGCCGCACGCGATGGCCTGATTCAGGCCCGGGTCAGTGCCGCCGTGGCCCGGCTGGCGGTCCGCCGTGCCCTCGGCACACTCGACCAGACGCCATAGCATGGGGCGGGGCAGGGCAGGTGGGGGACGCCTGCCCTGCCCCGCGGCTATTTTCCCGCATGACCGACAGCATCCTCTCCGACCTTGACGCCGACTCGACCCGTGAATCCGGCGGCCTCTTCCTCGACCTCGTCGCCCGCTATCTCGCCTCGACCGCGCGGGGCGAGGGACCGGTCTCCACCCGACTGTCCCCGGAAGATCTCGCCCGCCGCTTCGACGAGCCGCTCCCGCGCGAAGGGCGGCCCCTCGCCGAAGTCGTCGAACGGCTGGAACGGGAGGTGGTGAGCGACGCGACCCGGCTGACCCACCCGATGTACCTCGGTCACCAGGTGTCGGCGCCGCTGCCGGCCACGATCTGGTGCGAATCCCTGATCAGCGCGCTGAACAACTCGACCGCAGTGCGCGAAATGTCGCCCTCGGTCAATGCGATCGAGCATCGCCTGATCCGCTGGTTCACCCAATTGGCGGGCTGGGACGAGCGCGCCGGCGGCACCCTGACCTCCGGCGGCACCGAGGCGACCTTCACCGCGCTGCTCGCCGCACGTGCGGTGGCGCTTCCGGGGGCGTGGGAACACGGTGTCGGAGCCAACCCGCCGGTGGTGGTCTACGGCGAGCAGGCCCACTACGCCATCACCCGGGCCATCGGCGAGTTGGGACTGGGGCTGCGCTCGGGCGTCGCGATCCCGACCCGTGACTACCGGATGGACCCCGCAGCGCTGGCGCAGACCCTCGATCGGCTGGCCCGCGAGGGACGACAGATCATGGCCGTGGTCGCCACCGCCGGCTCAACGCCGGTCGGCGCCTTCGATGATCTCGAGGCCATCGGGCAGCTGTGTGAGGCACGCGGACTCTGGCTGCATGTCGACGGGGCGCATGGGGCCTCGGCGCTGCTCTCCGCGCGTCATCGCCAGCGGCTGGCGGGGCTGCGCCACGCGCGGTCGATCGCCTGGGACCCGCACAAGGCGATGCTCCTGCCACTGTCGGCCGGCATGGTGCTGGTCCGGGAGGAACGCGAACTCGACCAGGCCTTTGCCCAGCGGGCACCCTATCTCTTCCATGGCCAGGGCACCGAACGGGTGTGGGACCAGGGCGTACGCAGCTTCCAGTGCTCCCGCCGCGCGGACGCGCTCAAGCTCTGGGTCGCGCTCCAGCGCCACGGGGCCGACGGCATCGGGCGGCTCTACGATCATCTGTGCGACACGACGAGCGCGCTGTACCAGGCGGTCGCCGCCCATCCCGCCTTCACGGCGATCCACCAGCCGGAATCCAACATCCTCTGCTTTCGGTATGTGGGCGACGGTACCCTGACGGACGACGCACTCGACACCCTCAACTTCACCCTGCGGCAGGACTACAACCGTTCGGGCGCGGGATGGATCACGACGACAACGCTGGAGGGACGGCGGGTGCTGCGGGTGACGGTGATGAACCCGCGCACCGGTGCGCGGGAGATCGAGGCGCTGCTGGAGGGGCTGGTCCGGGAGGCCGGGCACCTCGCCAGGTAGGGCCAAACCCTCCACCGCCGAGTCGGGCGAATATATTTGCCGATCCCCGGTTCGTACCCGCCGGGCTCACGCCACCGGACACACCGCGACATGACCCTGCAGCGCCGTCTTCTTCTCGGGGCCTCCCTGATGGTGCTGCCGGTGCTGCTGGTGGGGGCGGAGGCCTACCGCACCAACGCCCTCGAGCGCCTCGCCCTCGAGACGCTCGGCACCGGCCTCGGCCGCAACCGGACCTATGCCGAACTCGAGACGGCGATGTTCGACCAGGTGGAGGCGGTCTGGCGCGCCCTGACCGGTCTCGATCCCGATGCGCGAAAGGAATTCCGCCTGAGTGGACAGGTGGTCGCCTATCGGCTGGAGCGATGGCGCGCGGAACTGGGCCCGGACGAGCAGCCGCTGGCCGAACAGGTCGCCGCCGTCCAGCGCGACATCGTGGCGACGGGTGACAGCATCTTCCGTCTGGCCGATGCCGGCCAGCATGACCTCGCGTTCAAGGTCGCGCTCGCGGAATTGAAAGGCCGGTTGCAGCCCGCGCTCACCGTCCTCAACCGGCAGATCTACCGGCAGGCGCGCGAAAACAGCGTGTCACAGGCGTTCGCCCGGCTCAATGAGATTGTGCTCGGGGAGCGGGTGATTCTGGTGGCAATCGTCCTCGGCGCCCTCACTGCCGGCCTCCTCTCCGCCTGGGTTCTCGCCCGCAGCCTGACGCGCCCGATTACCGCGCTCAGTCAGGCCATGGTGGTGGTCGGCGGTGGCGAACTGGATCACCCGATCGACACCAGCGCGCACGACGAGATCGGCAACCTCGCCCGCGCTTTCGCCGACATGACCGGCCAGCTGCGGCGTTCGCAGGAGGAGATGCGCCGGCTCAACACCGAACTGGCCGGAAAGGTCGCTCAGCTCGAGCGCGCCCAGGACCAGCTGGTCCAATCAGAAAAGCTGGCCTCGATCGGCGAGATGGCCGCGGCCGTCGCCCACGGCCTGCGCAATCCCCTCGCCAGCCTGCGGGCCTCCGCGCAGCTGGTGCAGCGTCACCCGGCCTCCCCGTCGGCCAGCGAGCAGCTCCAGTCGATTGTCGAGGAGGTGGACCGGCTCGATCGCCGCGTCGCGCACCTGCTCGCCTTCTCCCGCCCGGCGCCGTTCCATCCGCTGCCGGAGCGGATCGGCGCCGTGGTACAGGGCGTGCTGCCGGCGTTCGCCGAACGCCTGCGGGCGCAACAGGTCACCCTCACCCTCGACATCGCGGCCACCGTGCCGGACATTCCCCTGGACCCGATGAAAATGGAACAGGTGCTTCTCGAACTGATCGGCAATGCACTCGACGCGATGCCGGCCGGCGGTCACCTCACGCTGGCCGCGCGCGCGGCGGCCGGACCCGACCAGACGGGCGGCCTCGCTTTCGAAGTGCGAGATACCGGCTGCGGGATTGCGGCGGAGGCCCTCCCGCTCGTCGGCCAGCCGTTCTTCACCACCCGCCCGGAGGGAACCGGACTCGGCCTCGCCACTGCGCGGCGGTTCGTGGAGCAGCATGGCGGGCGGCTCGACCTGGAAAGCCGCACCGGTGAAGGCACCACGATCAGCATCTGGCTCCCTGCCGCGCCCCGGATCGCCGGGAGGTCCGCGTGACCGGGTCCACCGTGTTGATCGTGGACGATGAGCGCACCCTGGCGCGTGCCATCAAGGCATTCCTCACCGAGTCCGGCTATGTCGCGGAGATCGCCTCCGACGCCGAGAGCGCGCTGACCCTGCTGCCCAAGCTGCATCCCGATGTCGTCTTCACCGACTTCCGGCTGCCGGGCATGGACGGCCTCGAGTTGCTGCGACGCATCCGCGAGTTCGATCCGACCATCAGCGTCGTGATGATGACGGCGTTCGGCTCCATCGAAGGCGCCGTCGCCGCCCTCAAGCTCGGCGCGCTCGACTACATCAAGAAGCCGGTGGACCTCGACGAGATTCGGCTGCTCGCCGACCGGGCCCGCGAAACCTCCCAGCTGAAACAGGAACTCTCGTACTACCGCCGGCGCCAGACCCGGGGCGACTCCTTCGCCGACGTCATGGGCCGCTCACCCGTTATGCAGGCGGTGCTCGATCAGGCCCGCCAGGTCGCCGCCCTCGCCGACACGCCACCGGTGCTGATCACGGGCGAGACGGGAACCGGCAAGGGGCTCGTCGCCCGCACACTGCACACCTCCGGACCGCGCGCCAGCAAGCCGTTCATCGACGTGAACTGCACTGCGCTGCCAGCCGCGCTGATGGAGGCGGAGCTGTTCGGCTACGAGCGCGGCGCTTTCACCGACGCGAAGGAGTCGAAGCTCGGTCTCTTTGAGGCCGCCGAGGGTGGGTTCATCTTTCTGGACGAGATCGGCGATGTGGAGCTGGCACTGCAGGGCAAGCTGCTGCGGGCCATCGAGGACCGGGTGGTGCGCCGGGTCGGCGGCATCCGCGATCGCAAGATCGACGTGCGGATCGTCTCGGCCACGAATCGGGATCTCGAGCGGGAGGTCGAGCGGGATCAGTTCCGCCGTGATCTCTACTTCCGACTCGCCGTCATCCTGCTGCGGCTGCCCCCGCTGCGGGAGCGGGGCGATGACGTCCTGCTGCTGGCCGACCACTACCTGCACCGGCTCGCCGCGAAGTACGGCAAGGATGTCCGTCGCATCAGTGCGGAGGCCCAGCACCAGATGCTGAGTTATCCCTGGCCGGGAAACGTGCGCGAGCTCAGTCATGTCATCGAGCGCGCGGTCCTGTGGAGCCGGGGGCAGGAATTGACTCCCGAGCACCTCGCACTCACCCAGCCCGGTGGCCCGATAGGCCGACGGTCCGACAGTGTTGCGCAACACGAAGACCGGGCGCCGATCGCCCCTCCTCCCGCCGGACCCGATGCCGAGCCGCCCAGCCGACCCGCCGCCGAGCAGACGCCGCCAGAGGGCGTAACGCTGGATCAATGGGAACGGACCCTGCTCGAACGCGCCCTCGCGGAATCCGCCGGCAATCAGACCCGCGCCGCCCAGCGGCTCGGCATCACCCGCGATACCCTCCGTTACCGGATGAAGAAGCACGGCCTCGGCGGAGGGTAAGTGGGTGGGGCATATCCCCCACCCACCACCGAACCCCCAATCGAGCCGGGGCAAGCGCTCCGCCCAACAACCACAGTTGAACCGCAAGCCGGGAAAAGGTTTAGGCAATTGCGACTGGCGCGAATGGCCTTCGGCACGATGCCTGCTTCTTAGGGGTCGTCGTCGGAGAGAATCAGGCTCTGACTGGGTGGAAACACCCAGACCATTTCAGCGGGTCACCCCGACCCGCACGATCATCACCTCAGCAGGAGAGTTACATGACCTGGACCAAGCCCGAGGCCGAAGTCGTTGCGGTCACCATGGAAGTCACCGCGTACGTCGCGACCCTTTAAGGTCGACTAATGGAAGCGGGGCTCGCAGATGCGAGCCCCGCTTCCTTTTTTTATGCGGGTCATTCTGCTCGGAACGGCCGCTGGCGGCGGATTCCCCCAGTGGAATTGCTGGTGTCCCTCCTGTCGCGTCGCCCGCGCCACGCCTGAACGGGCGCATCCACGAACCCAGTCATCCGCCGCGGTCAGCCTCGACGGTGAGCGGTGGTTCCTCCTCAACGCCTCCCCCGATGTCCGCGAGCAGCTGGGCCGCCTCACCCCCGAGGCCCCGTCCGGCATGCGCCATGTGCCAGTCGAGGGGATCGTGCTCACCGATGCGGAGCTGGACCATACGCTCGGCATCGCGCTGCTCCGGGAGGGGCGCCATCTCCAGCTCTATGCCACGGCCGCGGTTCGCGCGGTGCTGGCGGAGGATTCCCGGATCCTGCCGGTGACGAGCGCCTTCGCCCAGGTCGAGACGACCGACCTCCCGCTCGATGTCAGCGTCCCGTTACGGTATCGGGACGGCAGCACGAGCGGCCTGAGCGTGACGGCGTTCGCGGTGCCCGGCGATCCGCCGCGCTTCGCCCGGCGGGAGTTAGCCGGTCACACGGTTGGGCTCCTCATCCGGGAAGCGGCAACCGACGCGACTCTGGCGTTCGTGCCCGGGTGCGGGGCGCTGGATGCCGCGCTGCTCGCTCGGCTGCGGCAGGCAAATCTTGTGCTGTTTGACGGCACATTCTGGACCGACGACGAGATGATCCGGCTGGGCTTGAGCGAGCGTACAGCGCGGGAGATGGACCACCTGCCACAAAGCGGAGCCGACGGAAGTCTGGCGCTCCTGCGTCGGCTCAACGGACCGCGTGTGGTGTATACCCATATCAACAACTCCAACCCGATCCTGATCGAGGATTCGATTGAGCGGCGGGAAGTGCTGGCCGCGGGAATCGAAATCGGTGATGATGCGATGAGCTTTGCCCTACCCTAGGAGAATCGGACGTATGAGGTACCGCACCCCCATCATCGTGCTCGCGCTGTCCCTGACCGTAAGTGCGGCCCCGACGATCTGCCTGGCTCAGGCAACCTCCCGCGCCCCGCTGGAGCGCCCCGCCGCGCGGGCGTTGCTGCTGCCGATGGCGATGTATAACGAACAGGCGAACCTGCTGGAGGCCACCGACACTGTGAAGGCGTTCATCGCCAGTGAGGTGGTGCAGCACCGTCTCGGGGAACTTCTGGGAGCCCAACTGGTGGATTCGGCCATGGCCAGCCGCGTGCTGGCGCTGCCCGCCGTGCTCGCCACGACGGGAGGCAAGCCATGCAACGTCATCGTCGCCTGCGCCCGCGCGGCCGCACGCGAGGCCGGCGCTCCCTGGGTGGTGATGGGCAAGGTGAGCAAGACCAGCAACCTGATTTGGCTCTTTACCGGCCAGCTGATTCATGTCGCGTCCGGCGAGATCATCCTGGACGACTCCACCGAGCTCAAGGGCGACCCGGACAACATGGTCCGGGTCGGGTCACGCATCTTTGCCGAGAGGGTGGCCCGCGCCATCCGTCTGGGCGGGGTCGCCACCAATTATCCCGACCCGAACTGGCCGCCTCCCACCCGCTGACCGACCCATCGTCGGCCCGTGATCGGGGCCGACGATCAGGAGAGTGCGCAATGACTTTGATCCTTCAGGCGTCCGAACTGGCGACAGCGCCCACTCCACCGATCCCGGTGCTCACTCACCCGCTGTCTCCGGCTGCACTGGAGCAGGCGCTGCGAAATTTTCACGGCTCCTATTACATCGAGCATCCCTTCCACAAACTGATGTACGCCGGCCAGCTCACCCGCCGGCAGTTCCAGGGCTGGGTTGCCAACCGGCTGGTCTACCAGCGCGTCGTGCCGAGGAAGGACGCCGCGATCCTGATGAACTGCCCTGATGCCGATGTTCGCCGGATCTGGATCGAGCGCATCACCGACCATGACGGCACCCAGCCTGGTCAGGGCGGGATCGAGCTGTGGATCCGGCTCGGCATCCACCTCGGCGTGCCGCGCGAGGCAATGGAAGATGAGCGCCATGTGCTGCCGGCGGTGCGGTTGATCTGCGAGTCCTACATCACCTTCTGCCGGCAGCGGCCGTGGGTGCAGGCCTGTGCCTCGTCGCTGACCGAACTCTTTGCGCCGAAAATTCACGGGCAGCGGATCGAATCGTTTCCGCTGCAGTATCCCTGGATCCCGCCGGAAGCGCTGGAGTATTTCCGGAGCCGGCTGGTCCAGGCGCCGCGCGACGTCAAGCACGGCCTCATGATCGTGCAGCGGCATTGCACCACCGTGGAGACCCAGCGGATGGCCTTCGAGGCCCTCGCCTTCAAGCTGCAGATGCTCTGGGCGATGATCGACACCATTCACAATGCGTATCGGGAGCCATCGGCCGTCAGCCATCAGCGGCTGACGGCTGACGGCTGACGGCTCACCCATGCCACTCTCCCCCGCGGCTCGTCCCAAGCTCTGGCGCCTCGCCCGGATCGACTACGACCGGGTGCGGCAGCGACCGGTGCTGCTCTACCCCGAAGGGGCGATGTTCATCAACGACACCGGCAAGGCGATCCTCGAACTGTGCGACGGGACCCATTCCATCGCGCAGATCAGCGCCGAGTTGAGCGCACGCTACGCCTCGGACGTGACCGTCGATGTCACCGAGTATCTGACCACCATGTTCGACCGTGACCTCGTTCGGGTCGCGGAACACTAGACGCCTGGCGGCTCCCATGGCCCTCAATCAGCCGACGACGCTCCTGGCGGAGCTGACCTACCGTTGCCCGCTGCACTGCCCCTACTGCTCCAACCCGCTGCAGATGACCCGTGCGGACGCGGAGCTCTCCACCGACGACTGGAAGCGGGTCTTCACCGAGGCCCGCAATCTTGGCGTCCTGCAGCTCGGTCTCTCTGGCGGTGAGCCGCTGGTACGGAAGGACCTGGAGGAACTGGTCGCCCATGCGCGGACAGAGGGCCTCTACACCACCCTGGTGACCTCCGCACTCGGGCTCACACGGCAACGCGCCGAGCGGCTGAAGACCGCCGGCATCGATCATGTCCAGATCTCGTTCCAGGACACCGATACGGCCAATGCGGAGCGAATCGCCGGTGTGCGGTCGGTGAAGCAGAAGCTGGAGGGGGCGGCGCTGGTGAAGGCGCTCGATCTCGCCTTCTCGGTCAACGTCGTGCTGCACCGGGGCAACCTGGACCGGCTGGCGGAGATCATCGAGATGGCGGCCGAGCTGGGGGCGGATCGGGTGGAACTGGCCAACACCCAGTACTACGGCTGGGCCTCGAAAAACCGCCACATGCTTATGCCCACGCGAGAGCAGGTGGAGCGCTCGCGGCCGATCGCGGAGGCGGCGATCAAGCGGTACAAGGGGAAGATGCAGATCCTCTATGTGCTGCCCGACTACTACGAGCAGTATCCCAAGCCCTGCTATGGTGGCTGGGGCAACGTCTACATCCTGGTGACCCCGGAGGGGCGGGCGCTGCCGTGCCACGGGGCGACCCAGATTCCCCACCTGGAGTTCGTCAACGTGCGGGACCATGCGCTCGAGTGGATCTGGACCCAGTCACCGATCTTCAGCGCCTTCCGGGGCAACGACTGGATGCAGGAGCCCTGCCGCAGCTGCCCGCGCAAGGAGCTGGACTTTGGCGGCTGCCGCTGTCAGGCCTTCGCCCTCACCGGCGATGCCACCAACACCGACCCGGTCTGTTCGCTCAGTCCTCGGCACGACATCATCAGCGGAGCGCTGGCCGAGACGACGGCGCCGCTGGAATACGTCTATCGCGAGGTCGCGGCGGCGGGATCGGAGTAGCCGAACCAGCGGTCGATCCAGCCGGTAAGGACCGACCGCTGGTCGGCCCTGTCAGCCGCACCCACCCCCTCCCCGCTCCACCGTCACCTGCTGGACAATCCGGGTGCGGAACGGCGACAGGACCACTCCGCCGCGGGGCACGCTCACATCCACCGTGATGGTCCGCTCCCATCGCACCAGGCCCAGTTCCACCGACCAGAAGATGGTCCCCGTTTCATCCTCCGCCCGGGTCGCCCGGACCTCGCTCGAATCCGGCAGCAGCCGGAGTTCACTGCGTGATGTCCGCCGGATCAGCCGGTAGCGCTCCACCCCGCGTCCCGCATACCGCCCGTCGGCGAGACGGGTAATGACGGTGCCAAAGCCATCCTTCCACCCCGTTCCCGGCGTGAGCGCCACCTGAGGCAGCGGCGGAAGCAGGTCCGCCAGTGCACCGTTCATCTCGGCGACCTGCGCAACATCATCCGGGATGAACGGCTGGTCGGTGACCGTGAGCCCACCCTGGCGCGTGAGGAGCCCGGTATAGCGTCCGCCAATCACGCCATCGGTCTCGGGCACGAGCCGCTCGCCGTTGCCCTCGCGCCAGACATCAAGCGTATCAAACCAGGCTTCCAGTGCGATCAGCGTGTCCCTGGGGGTAGCGCGGAGGCGGATCACTCCGTCACGACCGCTCGTCTCCCGGGCGCCCTCGAGCCGGATGTCGGAACTCAGCGTCTGGCGGTAGGCCGCGCAGTCAAGTTGGGCGGGATGGTATGCGGGTGGAGCGGCTGTCTGGGTGAACCCGGCGCCGACCAGCAGTGGCGCGAGAAGCCAGCGGGATCCGAACGGCAGAATCAATGTCCGCGACGGAAGAACCGCCAGGCGGCTATTCCGACTATAATCAGCAGCAGGACGACAAGGCGCCACCGGGATTTGGTCGGCCGCTTGCGTCCCTTGCTTTCCGGCATGAGAATGGGAATATCTACCTCCGGAATCGTTCGCGTCCTGGTGTGTCCTTCCTCCATTCCTCACCGCTCTCCCCTCAGGACCCAGCCATTATGCCATCATTTGCGACCGCGCGCTACGCCGCGACAGCCTCCCTCCTGGCGGGCCTGTGCATCACGCTGCCCTCCGCTGGCGCGATGGCTCAGGCCGCGCCGGAGCGGATCGTCATCCATGCCGGCCGGCTGATCGACGGGCAGGGGACCCAGCCCCGTGCCGACCAGGGCATTCTCCTCGAGGGAGAGCGCATCCTCCGCGTCGGGCCCTGGGCGGAGCTGCAGGCGGCGGCCGGCTCGGCGCGCGTCATCGACCTGAGCGCGCGCACCGTGCTGCCCGGGCTCATCGACAACCATGTCCACATCCTGCTGCAGGGTGACATCACCGCCGAGGACTACGACAATCAGCTGCTCAAGGAATCGATCCCGTACCGCACCATCCGGGCCACGGTCGCGGTGAACACCGCGCTCATGAACGGCTTCACGACCATGCGCGACCTCGAGACCGAGGGCGCCATGTACGCCGATGTCGACATCAGGAATGCGATCAATCGGGGCATCATCCCCGGTCCCCGGATGTTCGTCTCCACCCGCGCCTTCAGCGCCACCGGCATGTACCCGCTCAGCGGCTACTCCTGGGAACTGCGCGTCCCCGAGGGGGTGCAGATCGTCGATGGGACCGACAACATCCGCCGCGCGGTCCGGGAGCAGGTGAAGTACGGCGCCGACTGGATCAAGGTGTATGTCGACCGGCGCTATCACATCGGCGAGGATGGCCGGCTCCACAGCTGGGTCAACTACACCGATGAGGAACTCAAGGCTTTTGCCGACGAGGCCCACCGTCTGGGGCGCAAGATCGCCGGCCACGCGATCGGCTGGGACGGCATCGACGCCGCGCTCCGCGCCGGATTCAACACCATCGAACATGGCGACGGTCTCACGCCCGACCTGATCGAGCGCATGGTGAAGCAGAAGGTCTACTGGTGCCCCACGATCTTTGTCGGAGTCTACGTCGCCGAGGGGCGCGGCGGCATCTGGCCGAAGATGGTGGAATTTGAGCGGGTGGCGTTCGGCGAAGCGGTAAAGCGTGGGCTCCTGCCCTACATCTCGTATGGCACCGATGCGGGGGGCTATGCCTGGACCGAGAACCAGGCCAAGGAACTGGAGTACATGGTCCGCTACGGCATGACGCCGATGCAGGCAATCCAGTCGGCCACCAGCGTGGCGGCCCGGCTGCTGGACATGGCCAACCAGATTGGCACGATCGCCCCGGGGCGCTTCGCCGATATCATCGCCACGACCGGCGATCCGCTGGCGGATATCACCGAACTGCAGCGGGTGGGATTCGTGATGAAAGGCGGCGTGGTCTACAAACAGTAGCCGGTGGGGGCGTGTAGGGGCCGCATGTAGTGGCCGCATGCATGCGGCCACTACGCGGCCCCTACTCCGCCCCCATGAACGGGTACCGGTAGTCCGTCGGCGGAACCAGCGTCTCCTTGATGCTGCGGGGAGACACCCACCGCATCAGGTTGAGCACCGAGCCCGCCTTGTCGTTGGTTCCGCTCGCACGCGCGCCACCGAACGGCTGCTGCCCCACCACCGCGCCGGTCGGCTTGTCATTCACGTAGAAGTTGCCTGCCGCGTGCCGCAGGGCCACCGTCGCTTCGGCTACCGCCCGCCGGTCCCGGGCAAAGACGGCCCCGGTCAGCGCGTACGGCGAGGTCGAGTCCACCAGCACGAGCGTCTCGGTCCAGCGGGCATCGGGGTAGACGTGCAGCGTGAGCACCGGACCGAACAGCTCATCACACATCGTCCGGTACCGCGGATCCTCCGCCTGGAGCAGCGTCGGCTCCACATAGAAGCCGGTGTCGGCATTCCCCTTCCCGCCAGCCAGCACCGTCACCCCCGCGGCAGTCTTGGCGCGCGCCAGGTACCCGGTGATCCGATCATAGGCCCGCTGGTCGATCACCGCGCCCATGAAATTACGGAAGTCACTGACGTCGCCCATCCGGATGTCCGCCATCATGGCGAGCACCCGCTCCTTGACCCGCGGCCAGAGGCTGGCCGGGACATACGCCCGGGAGGCCGCGCTGCACTTCTGTCCCTGGTACTCGAAGGCGCCGCGCACCAGCGCAACCGCCAGCGCATCCGGGTCCGCGCTCGGATGCGCCAGGACGAAATCCTTCCCGCCGGTCTCGCCCACGATGCGCGGATAGGTGCGATAGCTGCCCAGGTGCTCGCCGATCTGGCGCCAGAGCATCTGGAAGACGGTGGTCGAGCCGGTGAAGTGAATCCCGGCGAAATCGGGGTCGGCGAGCAGCAGATTGCTGACCTGGGTCGACTCACCCGGCAGGAAATTGATGACCCCTGGCGGGAGCCCCGCCGCCTCGAGCACCCGCATGACGTAGTAGTTGCTGAGCAGCGCGGTATGCGAGGGCTTCCACTGGACGACGTTGCCCATGAGCGCGGGCGCGGTCGGGAGGTTGCCGCCGATCGCGGTGAAATTGAATGGCGTCACCGCGTAGACGAACCCCTCGAGCGACCGGTGCTCCATCCGGTTCCAGATTCCCGGCGAGGAGATCGGCTGCTCCCGGTACAGCTGCTCCGCGAAATGAACATTGAAGCGCCAGAAATCGATCAGCTCGCAGGCACTGTCAATTTCGGCCTGAAACGCCGTCTTGCTCTGTCCCAGCATCGTGGCTGCGTTCACTTTCGCGCGCCACGGGCCGGCCAGCAGATCCGCCGCCTTGAGGAAGATGGCCGAGCGGTCCGCAAAGGACATCGCCGACCACTCCCGCCACGCCGTCCGGCTGCTCTCCAGCGCGAGGCCGATCGTCGCCGCGTCGGCCAGGTGGGCCCGGGCCAGCACCCGATGGTGATCGTGCGGGCTCACCACGTCGATCAGCTTGCCGGTGCGGATCTCCTTCCCGCCCACGATGACCGGGATCTCGATCGTCTCCTCGCGCATCGTCGCCAGGGCGGCCTTGAGCGTGGCCCGTTCCGGCGAGCCCGGCGCGTAACCGAGGATCGGATCGTTGTACGGCTGGGGGAGATTCGGGACACCGTTCATGCGGACCGCCGGAAGAAGAGGCGGGAGAGATTAGCCGGAGGAACGCATGGCGGGCAAGGGTGACGACCTAGGGGGAGGGGAGCTTGCCTTCCTTCGCCACCAGCCCGGGCCAGTTCGCTTCGGCCTGAGACAGATAGGTCACCTGGTCCTGATTGAACTTCCGCTGCACACCAGCATCGTAGTTGAGGATCAGCCGCCCGTTGATGATCTGCCAGGTGCTGATCTGCACCGGCGCGGCATAGTTCTGCGAGGCGCCGTAGGCACAAAATCCACCGAAGCGTGGGACGTACTTATCCGGTGCTGCCAGAAACGCCGCCCGATGTTCCGCCGTCGCGAAATAGTAGGTGGCGCCACCATGCCTGGCTGAGTGCGCCGGAACACCCCGCACCGCCGCGCTGTTGGTGAAGAACGCCACCGCGTCATACTCCTGAAGCGCGACTCCCTGCCGGTTCACGTTGACCAGCACCCTGCCGTCCGGCGCCTGGGCCGCCGCCGGCGCGGCGACCAGAAGAAGCAGCATGATTGAACACCTCAACCCCCGCAGATCGCTCATGAATTCCCCCCGTGCTCGTGTGGCCAGCCGTCGTGCCGAGTGCCGACAGCGCTGTTCCGGGGGTGAAACGACATTGGGTGCCGGCAGGTTCCCTAGCCGGGAGCCGCGCTCGCCCGGAGACCGGGAAGGAGCTGCACCGCACTCGGCTGGACCGACACGGTCCACTGGCGGTCGTAGTAGACGCAGAGCTTTTCATGCACCAGGCGGGATACCTCGATTTCCAGATCGTAGCCCCGCGCCTGCGGCGGCCCATCGCCCTCGGCGCGGAACTGGAGCGCCACCATGGACCCCATATCGACCTCACCGACCACCGCCCCGCTGATCAGGTTGACCCGGCGCTCGGGTACCGGGCCGCCCCGGTCCTTCCGCATCAATCGCACATGCTCCGGCCGGACGAAGAACGCCACCCGGCTCCCCGCCGCGGGCAGGTCGGGACGCTCAGGCCAGTTGGCCGCCACCATGGTGTGCCCGCGCCAGTCGAGCCGTACAAACTCCGCCGTCGACTCGAGGACGGTGCCTTCCAGCACATTGCGGATCCCCAGCGCGCTGGCCACCTCCGGCGACGCGGGCCGGCCCAGCACGTCGCTCTTGCGTCCGGCCTGCACCACGCGCCCCCGGTCGTACACCACGATCTGGTCAGCGAGCTGGCACACCTCGGCCAAGTCATGGGTCACGACGATGGCTGTCTTGCCGAAGCCCCGCAGGGTCGCTTGCAGATCGTCCCGCAGGCTCCGCCGGAGCGGGCTGTCCAGCGCCGAAAGCGGCTCATCGAGCAGCAGCAGATCGGGATCGAGCGCCAGCGCCCGGCCCAGGGCCACGCGCTGCTGCTGCCCGCCGGACAGCTGGGCCGGGCGCAGCCGGGCGACTGCGGTCAGCCCCAGCCGTTCGATCATCTCCTCGGTGCGCCGTCGCCGAACCTCGCTGGCCACCCGATCCAGCCCGAAAGCGATGTTCTCCATGACCGTGAGATGGGGAAACAGCGCAAAGCCCTGGAAGACGACGCCGAGGTTCCGGTCGCGGACTGGCCGATTCACCCCGGCCACCGAGTCGAAGAGCGACCGGCCCCGCACGACGATGCGACCGCTGTCCGGCCGGATCAGCCCCGCGAGGCACTGCAGCGTGAGCGTCTTGCCCGCGCCGGAGGGGCCGAACAGCGCCACCACGCCGTCGCCCACCTCCCACCGCACATCGAGCGTGAAGCCGGGGAAAACCTTGAGGATCTCGACGGACAGCATCTAGAGCCGCGCCCCGGAGCCGCGCCGGGCCAGCAGGAGCAGGAGCCCGACGACGGCCAGCGTCAGCAGCGACAGGGCATTCGCCTCGGCCATCCGATTGGCCTGCACGTAGTCGTAGATCGCCAGCGGCACGGTCTGGGTCCGGCCGGGAATGTTGCCCGCGACCATCAGCGTGATGCCGAACTCGCCGACCGCGCGACAGAAGGCCAGCGCGGTCCCGGCCGCGAGACCGCGCCACGCCAGCGGGAGCGTCACCGCGCAGAAGACGCTCCACTCCGAGCGGCCGAGGGTCCGGGCCGCGTCCTCGAGCCGGGGATCGACCAGCTCGAAGCCGGCCTGCGCCGCCCGCACAAAGAGGCCGAATGAGCCAACCCACGCGGCGAGGACCGCGCCACGCCAGGTGAACGCCAGCTCCAGCCCGAGCCCGTCGAAGAGCTGTCCGACCGGAGCGGAACGGTTCACCAGCACGAGGAGGTAGTAGCCGAGCACCGTCGGCGGCAGCACCAGTGGGAGAAGCACCAGGCCCTCGATGAACGCCTGGCCGCGGAAGCGGTGGCGTCCCAGCAGCCAGGCCAGAGGCGTCCCGGTGACTACAGCGAGCAGGGTGGCGAGACTCGCCACACGAGCACTCATCAGGATCGGAGCGAAATCCATCGGGTTCAGGGGCTGGTCGGGCGGGCGAAGCCGTAGCGCTGCATCACGGCCCACCCCGCGGTATCGGTCACGAACGCCAGAAACCTCCGCGCGAGTTCCAACCGGGCCGTCCGCCGGACAAAGCCAGCGGTCTGCAGGATGGGATCATACAGCGACGGGTCGACCGGGATGGCGACCAGCGCAGGATCGCCCGCCAGCGATCGGGCGATGATCCCCGCTTCGACCGCGCCGGTGGTGACGAACTGCACCGCCTGACGGACGTTCTCACCCAGAACCACCTTGGGCTCCACCAATTCCCAGATTCCCGCCCGCCGCATCGCCTGCTGCGCAGCCCGGCCGTATGGCGCGTGCGCCGGATTGGCGATGGCAATCCGCACGACACCGCTGCCGGCCAGGTCACCCAGGGTGCGCAGCATCAGCCCCGAACCACGGCGGGTCACCAGCGAGAGGTAGCCGAGGGCGTAAACCTGATCGCTGCCCCGATACAGCACCTCGCGATCAACCAACTGCTGCACGTACCCCTGGTCCGCCGAGAAGAAGATGTCCGCCGGCGCGCCTCGCTCGATCTGGGCCGCCAGCGCGCCGCTCGACCCGAAAACCAGGACCACCTTCTGACCGGTGACCCGCTCGAACATCGGCACAATCGCACCGAACGGGAGCTGAAGATCGGAGGCGGCGAAGACCGTGAGAGTGTCCTGGACGATTGCAGGGGGGAGGAGGAGGGAAGCGACGGCAAGCACAGCGGGCAGCACGATCATCGCTCCAATCCGATCATGACTTCGGTTCACCTGAGCACACCGCGCCCCTCGCCGCCCACCTGGAGTCGGCTCGACTCGACGGGCTCGTCGGTGATGATCGAGACGAGCTCCTGAGCAGGACGTGGTAGGTTATTCCGGGACAGGTAAAGCGCAAGGAGGAGCGGGGCATTGACGTGACGGCGTTGCCCCGGCTAGAGCCCGAGCAACCCGCGGACTGCCTCGAAGAGTTGCTCCGGGGTGACCGGCTTGGCGAGCAGCGCCCGGGCGCCGAGACTGGTCGCCTGTTCGGGAATCGCTTCGCTGGTGTCGCCAGTGATCACCACGACCGGGATGGCGCTCGTCTTTGCCTGGCCCTGGAGCCGCCGGAGCAGTTGGGGCCCACCCCCGGCGGGCATGTGCCAATCCACCAGGATCGCCGCCGGCAGCTGGCGCTGGGCCACGAGAAATCCCTGGATCGCATCGAAGGCGGCCACCGTCTCGACCCCGTGGCTCTTCAGCACCGCGCCGATGAATCGTACGATGTCCGCATCGTCGTCGACCACGAGTACCAGCGGCCCCGCCGCGCGGGGCGCGCGGGGATCGATGGCGCGCTGCGTCCCCGTCCCGGCAAGCTGGTACTTCAGCTGTCTCGTGTTGTGGGGGGCGTCGGGCACTTCCACTCCTGGAACGGGTCCGGGTCCCGCGATTCAACGTGCACTCGTGCTCTGATTCGAACTGTCGGCGACGGCGACATCCGGCTTTAGCCGGGATACCAGGTTGCCGGTCCGCGACTGGGCAGATGCACGCACTGCCGGAAGTGCAATTTTCGACTTTCGGGGCGCGATATACCGGTGTAAATAGCTGTCGCATAATGCTTTATGCAGCATTCCCCGTGTCAACCCCCGAACGCCAATTGTTGCTGCCTGGAGATGGGGGGCTGGACAGGGGGTGGGGG
>Ga0163150_10002392_pt1 | contig 28773 bp, 21 predicted proteins | sample OliLakLV19P2IB_FD_148628 | JGI IMG/M metagenome (GOLD analysis project Ga0163150, IMG submission 148628) | Freshwater microbial mat bacterial communities from Lake Vanda, McMurdo Dry Valleys, Antarctica - Oligotrophic Lake LV.19.P2.IB | ecosystem: Environmental > Aquatic > Freshwater > Lake >...
CATCTATCTCTGGGGCGGGCCGCCCCAGCAAGACATGTGGGACATGAAGCCCGAAGCTCCCGATGGCATCCGCAGCGAGTTCAAGCCGATCGACACCGTGGTGCCGGGCATTCAGATTTGCGATCAGATGCCGCAAGTCGCCCGGCACACCGACAAGATGGCCATCGTGCGGTCCTATACGCACCCCAGTAATGTCCACGAAGTCGGCGTCTATCACACACTGACCGGCAAGATCAACAACACGCTGGCCGTTCCGCGCAACGCGCGCAACCGCGGCGATTTCCCCAACCCGGGTGCCGTGATTTCGCACCTCACGCCGCGCCAAAATATGCCGGCCAGCGTCACGATCCCACGGCCGATCGGCCACGACGGCGTGATCTATACCGGCACCTACGCCGGTTTCTTGGGCGCGCAGCACGATCCCCTGGAGCTCAAGGCGCCGGGCGAGGTGAAAGCAGCGCCGCCACACAGCCTGGACCTGCTGGAGGGCGTCGACGCCACACGCTTGCAGGCCCGCTACGGTTTGCTCAACTTGCTCGAGCAATATGATCGCGCGGCACAAACCCAAGGGCCGCGCGCCGCGCCGCAAGGCTTGGAGCAATTTCGCGAACAGGCGTTTCGCATGCTGATGTCGCCCGAGGCCCGCGGTGCGTTCGATTTGGGGCGCGAGCCTGACAAGCTGCGCGATCGCTATGGCCGCAACGAATATGGCGAGAGTTTTCTGATGGCCCGCCGCCTGGTCGAGTCGGGCGTGCGGCTGGTGAGCGTCGTCTGGTCCTACATCTGTCCCGACGGCAATGTCATCAACGTGTGGGACAACCACGGCGCCACGCCGTCGCTGGGCGGAATCACCGGCTATCAAATGCTGAAAGAGAAATACTGCCTGCCCCCGTTGGACCTGGCCTACTCGGCCCTCTTGGAAGACCTCTCGGCCCGCGGGCTGCTCGATGAAACCTTGGTGGTCATGCTCGGCGAGTTTGGCCGCACGCCCAAGATCAACAAGGCCGCGGGCCGCGACCATTGGGGAGCCTGCCAATCGGTCGTGCTGGCCGGCGGCGGCATTCGCGGCGGACAAGTCTATGGCTCCAGCGACAACCAGGCCGCCTATCCCAAGAGCAACCCCATCTCACCCGAAGACCTGATCGCCACGATGTACCACGCCCTAGGCATTCCGCCCGACAGCCTGATCCACGATCGCGAGCACCGACCGCATCGTGCCAGCGAAGGTAGGGCGCTGGTGGAGCTGTTTGGTTAGTAGGGGTTGGGCTCGTATTTTCTCCTCTCCCTACGGGAATGCCAGTGCAGCACTCGACGCTGCCAGTCCCTTGCCAGTATTGACATTGAATCTCCAGCGATTCACTCATGGCTTTTTGTCCGCCTCCGGCTCTCCACGATCCATTGGTTCACGGCCAGAATCAACTTGACGCATGTTTCGACGACCGGCTTGGCGAGCGCTTGCACGATAGGGCCGGTAATCGGCACGCGGTCATTCATCGCCAGTGCCTTGAATGCCTCGTGCTGTGGTCGATCTCGAAGAAATTCACGGTCTGCGATTCCAGCCTTATGCACAATTACGTTCCGCAACGCATTAAGATCATCTAGCGATCTGTCCATAATAGCGTCGACTACATTTGCCCTGTGCTTTTTAAACGCCTCCCAGTATGCATCTCTAGTTCGCTCCAATTTGGTGAAGTTGTACCGATGCCTCAGTGCATGCCCCATGTGTTGGGAAAGATCGTAATCGTTTTGTTTCAAGTGCATAATCAACAAATATCGCGCCGCCTCTGAGTCCGGTTCATCCCGCTCTTGCTCGATGTCAGGGCTTGTTGGTTCCGGTTCGGCCCGGGTCTTGTTGCTTTTAGATCGCTTGCCAGACAAATCCGACAGGACGTTGGGATGGGCGTTCAGTGCGGCCACCCATAAGTCCCCGGCAAGCGCCTCGAAGGCCGTCCAAAGACCTGTGATCTGGGCAATCAGTATTGCTTCTGAGCCACTGCGAATCGGTCCACTCGACAACCGGCCGAATGTACCAACCCCGTAGTGGTCTATGTACATTGCTCGCATATCATCGTCGTTAGCCCTGAACCATTCCACGCTTAGTTCAATCAGTCTTTTGTCAATCAACTCGTTGTACTCGGGGTCACTTTCTGATCCGGCTAACTCCCGCACTGCCTGTTGCTTCAGCGTCTCGAATAATCTTGCATAGGCAGCAATCGTAACAGGCAGAATCAGCATTGCATGGAGCCGCCTCACGTTGCCACAAAAGGCCGTCGCTGGTTCGCGTAGTTCGACTACCCTGAGCGGTCCAAGCACATCGTCCACTCTGACAGCCGCATAAGGACTGGCATTCAAAAATCCCAGTGGCTCTGGTAGCGATTCACCCGGTTCGCGTGCACGCAGCTCCCACATTTCCCCACTCGGCAGTCTGTTTGCGTGCATACAATGTGGGCAGTCTTGGTATTTCCCTTCGAGGGTGACTTCGGAATCGCGCGAGATACCACTCTCATATGTCCCACGGCAGTTTTCGCATCGCACCCTCAGTCCGAGCCCAGCCATGATCCCTCCCCTCTCCGTAAAAAGAGGGATTAGACCGCGCTAGGTTCTGGGGGTCAAAAATCCTTCGTATTTAACTCTACTAACTCTTGTGCAGGCCCGTGGCTTTTTGTGCATAGGCTCGTTATTGTGCAAAGACCCCGGCGGGAGAACGAGAAACGCGGGCAATTTGCGGAAACTCCACTCACCTTGTTTCAGGCCATTTTTGGCCCTAAACTAAAGGTTTGCCGGCACTGTCTTTAACTTCGCTTCGCGCCCCTTTCCGAGGATCACGCTCCCATGGCTACTGCCATCGATCGCAAACTGTGGGCCCAGTGGCAGCAGGAAATTGAAAGCGCGCCGCCGCCGGCCCAACCGGCCACGACCGTCAGCGGCATGCCGATCGATCCGCTCTACACGCCCGACAACCTCGAGGGGTTCGAATACGATACGTCGCTCGGTTATCCGGGCCAGTATCCTTACACGCGTGGCATTCACGCCACGATGCATCGCGGGCGGCTCTGGACGATGCGGCAGTTCGCCGGCTTTGGCACGGCTCGACAAACCAACGAACGTTTCAAGTTCTTGGTCGACAAGGGCCAGACCGGGCTCAGCACCGCCTTCGATCTGCCAACCTTGATGGGCCTCGATAGCGACGACCCGCGCTCGCTCGGCGAAGTGGGCCGGCTGGGCGTGGCGATGGACACCATCGACGACATGCGCCAGCTTTTTAGCGGCATCGACATCGGCAAGATCTCGGTCTCGATGACGATCAACGCGCCGGCCGCCGTGGTGATGGCCTTTTATCTGGCCAACGCCAAAGATCAGGGCGTCGACTGGAAGAAGTTGCGCGGCACGATTCAGAACGACACGCTCAAAGAATTCCACGCGCAGAACGAGATTTACTTTCCGCCCGAGCCCTCGGTGCGGCTGACGATCGACGTGATCGAGTTTTGCACGCGGCAGGTTCCGCAGTGGAACCCGGTGTCGGTTTCCGGCTACCACATTCGCGAGGCCGGTTCGACGGCCGCCCAAGAGTTGGCCTTCACGCTGGCCGACGGATTTCACTACATCGATCAATGTCTGGCACGCGGATTGAACGTCGACGAGTTCGCGCCCCGCCTGAGCTTCTTCTTCAACGCCCACAACGACCTGTTCGAGGAAGTCGCCAAATATCGAGCCGCACGGGCCGTGTGGGCCGAACGGCTGCGAAATCATTACGGCGCTACGAACGAAAACTCCTGGAAGCTGCGGTTTCACGCGCAAACGGCCGGCTGCTCGCTGCAGGACAAGCAGCCGCAAGTCAACTTGATTCGCGTCGCCTACCAGGCGTTGGCGGCCGTGCTGGGCGGTTGCCAATCGCTGCACACCAACAGCATGGACGAAACGCTCGCCTTGCCCTCCGAGCACGCCGTCACGCTGGCGCTGCGAACGCAGCAAGTGCTGGCCCATGAGACGGGCGTGACCAACACGGTCGATCCGTTGGGCGGCAGCTACTTTGTCGAAACCCTGACCCGACAGATGCAGCAGCAGGCCCACGACTACTTCGATCGCATCGACGGCATGGGCGGAATGCTTTCGGCCATCGACCGCGGATTCTTCCGCCGCGAGATCGCCGAGGCGGCTTTTGCGTTTCAACGCGAGTTCGACGTCAAGCACAAGATCGTCGTCGGCGTGAATGCCTATCAAGAGACCGACGAAAAACCGCTCGAAATTCTTTCCATCGATCACACCGTGGAATCGGAACAGATCGAGTCGCTCAAGCGCGTCCGGCAATCGCGCAGCCGCGCCGATGCCGAGCGCACGCTCAACGCCGTCCGCCACGCGGCCGAGGCGCAGCAAAACATCATGCCGGCACTGCTCGAAGCGGCCGAAGCACGCAACACCGTGGGCGAAGTCATGCACGCGCTGGCCGACGTCTATGGCCGCTGCGATTCGGCAGTCGTTTAAAACGACCAAGCGTTGAATCGAGTCACCGTCGGCAAATCTTCAACCACCTCACGCCCGCATCACGCCACACCTCACCGAGGACGAAACTGGATGGAGAATCGACTGCCCCTGCGAATCGTGTTGGCCAAAGTCGGGCTGGATGGCCACGATCGCGGGGTGAAAATCGTTACGCGTGCACTGCGCGACGCCGGTTTCCATGTGATCTACCCAGGGCTGTGGCAAGCGCCCGAGGCCGTGGTGCGCACCGTGGCCGATGAAGATGCGGACTGGTTGGGAATCAGCCTGTTGAGCGGCACCCACATGACGTTGGTGCCACGTATCCTCCAGTTAATGAAGGAAGCCCGGCTCGACAACGTGGGCGTGTTGGTCGGCGGCATCATACCCGAGGCCGACATTCCCAAACTTTTGGAGCTGGGCGTGGCCCGCGTCTTTGGGCCGGGCACGCCGCTGCCCGAGATCATCGATTTTCTGCGAAGCCAAGGGAGCCGGACGCATGCTTGACGATCTGGTCGCACGCTTCCGCAACCACGATCGGCTGGCCCTGGCCCGGCTGCTCACGCTGGTGGCGCGCGGCGAACAACTCGAAGCCATTAGCGCGGCGGTCGAACCCAGATCATCCCACACGCCGGTCGTGGCGATCACCGGCAATGCCGGCGTGGGCAAAAGCACGCTCGTGGGCAAATTGGCCGAGCACCTTCGCGCCCAAGGCACGAGCGTGGCCGTGCTGGCCTGCGATCCCCAAAGCTCGCTGACCGGCGGAGCCCTGCTGGGCGATCGCGTGCGCATGCCCAGCCGCCCGGACGATGCGGGCCTGTACATTCGCAGCCTGGCTGCCATCAGTGGCAATCAGGCCGTGGCCGAACACGTCGAGCTGATGATCCGCCTGCTCTCGGCGTTCGGCTTCGACGCGATCCTGCTCGAAACCGTCGGCGCCGGACAAGGAGACACCGCGGTTCGCGAACTGGCCGACGTGGTGGTCCTCCTCGTGCAGCCAGAAACCGGCGACGAGTTGCAATGGGAAAAGGCCGGCCTGCTGGAAGTATCCGACATCATCGTCATCCACAAAGCCGATCTGGCCGGAGCCGAGCGGTTGGAATCGCAAGTGAAAGAGCTGTTGAGCCTGCCGGGCTGCCGCGAAGTCGCCGTGATGCGCGTCAGCTCAGCGAAAAACCAAGGCCTGGCTGAATTATGGACTCGCATCGCCGGCTTGCCTCGCCGCAATGCCGCGATTGCCAGTGGCGCCGAACAACTCCTGCGTCGCGCCCAACAACTCCTGGCCGATCGGCTGCAAAGCCACCCGCTTCAAGTGCGCCCCCTGCTCGACCGCTGGCAGCGGCAAGAGCTGAGCGAGGCGCAAGCCGCCGATGAGCTGCTGCAGCTCTTGACCAAGTAGGTCGCCGCAGGTTGCTGATCGGCGACCGCCGCGAGCCGTCAGGCCAGCAACTTGTCGATGACGTTGCCATAGACGTCGGTCAGCCGAAAGTCGCGCCCCTGGAAGCGATAGGTCAGTCGCTTGTGATCCAGACCCAACAAGTGCAGAACGGTCGCTTGCAGATCATGGATATGAAACGAGTCGGCCGTTGCAAAACAGCCCAGCTCGTCGGTGCTGCCGAGGGTTTGGCCGCTCTTGATGCCGCCGCCGGCCAACCACATTGTGAACGCGTCGATGTTGTGATCGCGGCCGACGCTCGCGTCGCGGGCGCCTTGCGCAACCGACGTCCGGCCAAACTCGCCGCCCCACACCACCAACGTGTCTTCCAGCAATCCGCGCGCGGCCAGGTCTTTGATAAGTGCCGCCGAGGGCTGGTCGGTCTGTTTGCACTGGCTGGGCAACCCGCTGGCCAGATTCGAATGATGATCCCAGTCGCCATGAAACAATTGCACGAAGCGCACGCCCCGCTCGACCAGCCGCCGCGCGAGCAGGCAGTTGCGCGCGAACGACGGTTGCGCGACGTCGCCAACGCCATACATCTGCAAAGTCTGCGCGCTTTCGTCGGCCAGGTTCAACATCTCGGGCGCGCTCGACTGCATGCGGAAAGCCATTTCGTAGGCCGCGATGCGCGCCGCGATTTCGCCATCGCCGGTGGCCTCGAGGCGGCTGGCGTTCAGCCGATTAACCGTTTCGATCGTGCGCCGCTGCCGCTCGGACGTAAAACCCTCCGGGTTGGAAAGATTCAGAATCGGTTCGCCCGAGGGACGCAGCGGCACGCCTTGAAAAGCCGACGGCAAGAAACCGTTGCCATAGTTGGCGCTTTTCGAACGCGGCCGCATGCCGGAAGGCAGCACCGTGAAAGCCGGCAGATCGCGCGACTCGCTTCCCAGGCCATAGCTGATCCAAGAACCCATGCTGGGCCGGCCAAACTGGCGCCAGCCTGTATTCAATTGCAGCTCGGCGAACGCATGATTGATGTCGTCGGCCTTGAACGTCTTGACGATCGACAAGTGATCGACGATTCCCGCCGTGTGCGGCAACAATTCGGAAACATCGGCGCCGCACTCCCCATGTTTGGCAAACTTCCATGGACTGCCCATCAACCGTGGCTGTTTTTCCTGGATCTGGGCGAACTTGGTTCCGCGCAGGAAGGACTCGGGTATCGGCTGTCCGTCGCGCTTGTTCAACTCGGCTTTGGGGTCGAACAAATCGAGCTGGCTCGGCCCGCCAATCATGTGCAAGAAAATGACCCGCTTGGCCTTGGCCGCGAAGTGGGGCAGTTTGCTGGCCAAGGGATTCGCGTCGTCGGCCGTGGCCGGCGCTACCGGACTTGCCGTGGCATTCTGACCCAGCAGAGACGCAAGAGCCACCGGCGCTAAGTTCAGCGCGCAGCGGCCAAAGAACTGCCGGCGCGTTGTCTCCAGAGATGAGTCGAACTGTCGCATGACCTTATTCCCTCATTCTCTCGTCAGGAATTCATCGAGGCTCAACATTGCGCGACACACAACGGTCCAGGCCGCTTGTTGCACAACGCCGGCGTCGGTTCTCTCGTCGAGCCCTGCAATCTTGCGAGCCGCCGCGAGATCGCCCGAAAGCTCGGCCATTTGCTCGCGAAGCAATCCGTCGAGCAGCTCGACCTCGTTCGCCTGCGGCGCCCGACTCAAACAGATTTGAAATAGCAAGTTCATTCTCGCCTGGTCGCTGGATTCCGCGCCGATCACACGCCGCGCCAGGCCGCGAGCGCACTCGACAAACGACGGATCGTTCAAGAGCGTCAGCGCCTGCACGGGCGTGTTCGAGCGGTCGCGGCGCGTGCATGCCATGCTGGCGTCGGGCGCGTCGAACAGCGAGAGCATCGGATGCGGAGTGAGCCGCCAGGTCCAAGTGTAGATGCCGCGGCGAAAGCGGTCGGCGCCGGGGCTGGTGGTCCACGTGGCCTTCGTGGCCCGATCGTCGAGCACGCCCTGCGCCTGGTGAGGAAACACACTGGGGCCGCCCAGCGTAGTGGCCAGCAGCCCGCCGGCCGAGAGCGACAGGTCGCGAATGATCTCAGCTTCCAAGCGCAACCGCCGTTGCCGCGCCAGCAATCGATTATTCGGATCGATCGTTTGCAGTTCAGGTCGCACAGTGGCACGTTGCCGATACGTGGCCGAGCAAACGATCAGCCGGTGCAAGGCCTTGCCGCTCCAGCCGCGCGCCATGAATTCGGTGGCCAGCCAATCCAACAAGTCCTGATGCTCTGGCGCCGGCGTTTGAACGCCGAAATCGTTCGAGCGGTCCACCAGCCCCTGTCCGAAATAGCGCTCCCAAAGTCGATTGACCGTCACGCGCGCCACCAGCGGATTCTCTGTCGACACCAACCAGCGCGCCAGATCGAGCCGCGTCGGTTTTTCGGTGCTAGGCAAGGGATGCAAAAACGCCGGCACGCCCGGCACGACGACTTCGCCGTGTCGCTCGGGATTGCCGCGCACGAACAATCGCGTTTCGCGCGGCTCCAACCTCATCGCCAAAGTCGCTGGCAACTTGGGTACCTGGGAAGCCCGCTCGTCGATTTCTCGCGTTAGTTTCTGATGCTGCGGATCTTGCGCCGCCCGGGCGGCCACGAGCTTCGTCAGTTGATCGGGCGAACGCTCGGCCGTCGTGGTCGAGAGCGCGGCCAACGCGGGTTGCGGCAACTTGGATCGCTCGTCGGCCGACAAGCTCGCCTCCCAAGCCGAGAGCGTCTCCCGCAGCGACGCCTCATATTCGGTTCGCTTCGTCTTGATCGCATCGACCTGAGCCTGCACGGCGTCGCGTGCGGTTTTTTCCTCGGCCGTGGCGAGCTCGAAGTTGCTGATGCCAGCGCTATCGAAAAACGCGTAGAGCCCGTAGTAATCGCGCTGCGTGAGCGGATCGAATTTGTAGCTGTGACATTGGGCACATCCGACGGTCAGGCCCAACAGCACCGTGCCGGTTGTGTTGACCTGGTCGAGCACGGCTTCCCATCGCAGATTCGGGTCGAGCATCGCGTTGCAATGAAACCCGCTGGCGATCGTCTGTTCGACGGTAGCCCCTGGCAGCAAATCGCCGGCAATCTGCTCGATCACGAATTGATCGAACGGCAAGTCGCGATTGAGCGCGTCGACGACCCAATCGCGATAGCGCCACACACTGCGAGGCGTGTCGAACTCATAGCCGCTGCTATCGGCGTAGCGAGCCAGATCGAGCCAGTGCCGGCCCCAACGCTCGCCGAAGTGCGGCGACGCAAGCAACCGATCGACGCACTGCTCATAAGCCTCCGGCGCAGAGTCGGCGACAAACCGCGCCACCTGCTCGGGCGTCGGCGACAGTCCAAGCAAATCGAGCGACAGCCGCCGGATGAGCGCTCGGCGGTCCGCCTCGCCCGACGGTTCGATGCCTTGCGATTCCAATCGAGACAGCACGAAGGCATCGATTTCGTTGCGCACCCATGTGATGTTGCTCACGCGAGGCACCGCCGGGCGGACGGGCCGCTTGAACGCCCAATGGTTCTCGCCTTTGCTCTTTGGCGGCGTGTCGTCCGGCCAGTTCGCGCCTTGATCGATCCAGGCACGTAGCAGTCCGATCTCGCCGGCCGACAATCGCTGCCCCTCGGGCGGCATGACGATTTGTTTTTCGCCGCCACCCGCGACGAGTTGAATCAACCGGCTCTCGCTGCTTTTTCCCGCGATCAGCGCCGGCCCGCTCTTTCCGTCCGCAAATGCCGCTTGCTTCTGGTCGAGCCGCAACCCGTTTTCCTGCAAGTCCGCGCCGTGGCAGGCGAAGCAATGTTTTTCCAACAACGGCCGGATGTCAGCCGTGAAGTCAACCGTGCGCTCAGCCGCCGGCGGCAAGGTGGTGGCGATTTCGTCGCCGTGAACACTGGCCAGGCAAACCAAGAAACCAGCCACGCTGAATGCGATTCGACGAGCGGTCTTCAGAGCCGAAAGGCGCGAGATCCAAGCGTTTTTCGAATGGGATCGCAACATCGCTTCGAGAGTCTTGGTTGAACTAGCAAGGGCGGGACAAAGCAGGCGGGGAAGTCAGTCAGTCAAGGCAGTAACCACAAGTTAGTGGAACCCACTGGGCGAGTCAAATTCCAGCCGAGCGTTCTTAAGAGTGAAAGTACGCGAATCCAGCAAGTGGCCTAATTATTCGCGCTGAAATGCGACTTCGCGCCTGCTAGGCTTCGTGGCAATCCACAAATCCCTCACCGGAGATTGACGCAGATGGACCCGGAACGTCCCAAGACACTAAAGGAAATCGTCCTCCAAGACGCCAGGCAGCAAAAACCGCCGCACAATCCCGCGGCCGACAAGCGGCAAGCGATCCAATCCGCGATGCGGCTCATTGGTGAAATGACCGGTCAGATGATGGCGAGCGATTCCGTGGCGGGCGCAGCCGAACAAAGCGATCCGTTTGATCACGACAGTTTCGGTGCGTCAGAGATGCTCGGTGGGCCGGAGCCGCAGGGCGACGCGGAGGCGACTGGAATTGAGTCCAACGATTCGGAGCAGCTTGATGACGATCCGTTTTCAGTTGCTCCCTGGACGGAAGCATTCCCAGCACGGTCCGGGCATGATGCTGAGCGAGGCAGTGTCATCGAAGCGAACGACTGGGCAACACCAAGGATCGGTTCGTACGACTTTCTTGGCGGACACTTGGATTTAGAATCGATCGTCCGGTCGCGTGATGAGAATGGCGACTCGCTACCCACGGCCCTCGCTGACAATTCCAGGAATGGAATGGATTCGGTCTCGGCCCTGATTCGTAGGGTGCGCGACTACTTCGAGGCGAAGCAAGATGACGCATCGCAGGATAAGTCGCCCGACGATTTCAATTCGCACGGATCAACAGATCTAGAGCACCTTGCGGCACGCGACCTGGTGTACAGGCGAGATGAGGATGAACCGGGCGAAATCCAGCAACTGCCCTATTTGCCCGGCAAATCCTCCGAATCGCCGATTCAACTGCTCGAGGAAAGACGCAATCAACCGGACCGCACTTTTAACCCTGCTCCGAACAGCGGTGCCGCGCCGCTCACCAATCCGATGACTTCTCCGACGGATGACGGTGGTCCGCCGCTTGCCCGACCGGTGGTGATGCTGAATTTGGCGGAGGATCAGAAACGTCAGATCATCGACGAGACCGTGGCAAGCGTCTCGAAGCACGATGCAAAACTGCTCAGCGAGATCGCCGAGTCCAAAGTGGACGACGCATTCTGGCACTACAACTGCCAACTGCGCGCCATCGGCTGACATTCGCGCTTTTTCGTCGTTAACAGCGGATTCTGTGTGCCCGCGGCCTACCAAGGAAGGCACGAAATGGATTTCGTTCGACAGATCGAAGCGAACCGGCGCGCCTTGCTGGAAGAGCTCTTCCGCCGGATCGAGGAAGCGCTCGAGCCGTTCGCCTACGCGCTTGACGCCTTTCTCGAAAAGCTCTTCCGCGGAATGCTGCCCACCGACTGGCGAGAGCAATGGCATGAATTCGTCGACCAGCAAGCGGGCCAAGGATTTCTCGTAACGCCCGAAAGCGCCGAAGAATTTGAAGAGTGGATGGAAGCGTGGGCGAGGTTTTGCAAGCTGTTGCCGGGCACTAAGGCAACGGCTCCGCTTTTTGCCGCGGAGATGCCGTCGACCCCAGAGGACAAAGAAGAAAACTACATTAATGTGAACGGCGCCATTTGACGCGCTCTTAAAGTTCCGGAACCAACCAGTAGCAGCCTTGCAATTCCCAAGTCTCAGCCCAGCGGAAGGCGAGGAGATCAAACGGACTTTGCAATCGACTCAGAAAGAATTGTTTCCCGCCATACCGGAGTGCCTCGCAATCCGCGTGGCCCCGGCCAACAGACGATTCCAGGTAGCGGGAAGGCGGGCTACAGGCTCCCCGATCTTAAATTCAAAGGGCCTAAAGGATCGCTCGTCAAGCGAGGTTCGCTCATCGAAGTCAAAGCATCGACAGGGGACGATTTTAAAGAGTTGTCTGGGCAATCGAGAAAACAGGTCAAGGACGAGATAGCATTTGTGCTGAAGGTGCGAACGAAGGCAGCTAATGTGAAGAACCCAGCTTTACGGACCTTGCTACAAAAGGCGCACGTCGAAGTGTTTTCGGATTTGCGGGAACCAACGAAAGGTCCATTCGCCACGCTTATTGAAGACAAAGTTCTTGTTTGGAGGCGAATTCCGAGGCAAGGAAAAGCCGGCACGACCGACGTCGTTCGAAGAACCTACTTGGGCGTTGGGGGAAAACTTGGCTCAGGAGTTTTCAAAAACATTGGGTTGGGGCTGATTATTTCAATTGTTGAAGGAGATATCTCGAACGCCGTCTATCGCGAAAGTGCCGCAATGCTCAATGATTTGCTCCGTCAAATCGCGCACAATGGTGACGCAACAGAAAAAGATTGGTTGGAAATCAACGACAAGCTACTCGATATCATTAATATGAAGCAGTCGGTACTCGGTTTCATGTGGGAGCTATTAAGCTACGGTCAGGGATCCGTCGTCGAGAAACAAGCTATTGCAATGATGCAACTCGCGGACACTTTGGGCAATCGCTTTGGTTACCACAACAAGAAAAGCTGGGGTGATATCTTCAGCGGCTCGCTTGGTAACTATGAGAAACTCGCCAAGTGATACAGGTACGCCAAAACGACTTCAGCATCAAGCACATTCTTGTTCTAAAAGAAACTAACCTCGCTGGTATGTTCAAAGTAACTCACACACTCAGTTCGCGCACAAGGGTGTTGCAATGCCCGTGACAATCCACCGTGCCGAGGAAGAGCCGCATCTGTGGCTCAAGATGTATTTGAGCCGCCCGGTATTCGCCGAAACGCCGATGGACGAACTGCAGGCGGTCATCAATGATTTGCTGCATGACTGGTCGGTCGAATTGCGGGCCGCGCAGTTTGAGTCGACGCCGGTCTTAGTCGGTAGAACACTTCGATTGTTTGAGTGTGTACAGCAAGTCGCCCCGCCTACAGATGGAATTGGAAGTGCTGAACTCGCGGGCTCATATGAAGATCTATCGATGTATCTGCAGCACGGCCAAACGACCTTACCACCATCAAATAATCAGATTGCAATTGAAGTCTATCGGCGATCATCCGTTGAAGGACAAACCGTCGCCGAGTGGGCACCTAGAATGTTCGAGGCCCTAACAATCCATTTGCCGGTGCGCTACGCCAGAGCATGCACGAACACCGAATACGCCGCCAAGAACATGGTCGACGACGAGGAAGGCACGTGGGCCATTGGTGCGGACTTGCTCGATGCGATTCCGGGAATCTATTGGCTGAATTTCTTTGGACCGCCTTACGTCGACCTGATCGGTCGCGAGCGGCTGCTCTCGGCGCCAGCCCATGAAGTAAAAACGGCCGGCGCGGGAGTGCTGGTGGCCTTGGACTCTTCGCCGGTGGCCTGGAAAAATGCCGACTACCGGCAGCGCGAACGCGACGTCGTCGCCCATCTCGGCGAGCAATTCTTTTTCTCCCGCTTTGACCCAGAACGCAAAACCATCGCTCCCGATTTCTATGCCCTCCGCGAGCAATAATGGTTGACGCCGGAGCGACGCACTAACCCGACGCGCGAGCGAGGGTATTTCCCTGTAATGGCAACCAGCGTCCTCGCTTGCGCGTCGGGTTAGTATTTTGAGGCAGAACCTCGGCTGAAACCGATGTAAATCAATGATCGGCTCTAGCAGCCCTCCCCCACTCGCTTGCCGCGCCACCGACCTTGATTGATAATGGGGCCGGATCAATTCCACGGCTGCCAAAGCCCGGTGGTGGAGAGCGGAATGTCGAAGCGCATGGACCCTTGGCTGAATTCGCTGGCGACCGCGCTGGTCGTGCTGTGCCTCGTCATTTATCTGGCGGGCACTGCTTCGCGATTGCACGCAGCGCCGCCGGAAACCGCGCCGCCCAACACCGTTCAGCTTAACATCGTGCAGTTCAATCGCGATATCCGCCCGATCCTCTCCGACAATTGTTTCCAATGCCACGGCCCCGACGCGGCGCAGCGCAAAGCCAACCTGCGGCTCGACGTCGAGGAGAGCGCGAAAGCCGATTTGCAGGGCGTACGACCGATCGTGCCCGGCAAGCTGGCCGACAGCGATCTCTATCGGCGGATCACTAGCCCAGATGACGATGAACACATGCCGCCGACAAACTCTGGCAAGAAACTTTCGGCCGCCCAGATCGAGCGGATCGGGCGCTGGATCGAACAGGGCGCCAAGTGGGAGCCGCATTGGGCGTTCATCGCGCCCCAACGACCGGCCGCGCCAGCGGTCAATAATTCGCAATGGGTTCGCAATCCGATCGATGCGTTCGTGCTGGCGCGCCTCGAGACTGAGGGGCTCGCGCCCTCCGCCGACGCCGACAAGGCCACGCTCATTCGCCGCGTGACGCTCGACCTGACCGGCCTGCCGCCGACGCCGCAAGAAGTCGACGATTTTCTGGCAGACAAGTCGGCCGATGCTTACGATCACCTCGTCGATCGGCTGCTGCGCTCTCCGCGCTACGGCGAGCGCATGGCCGTGCGCTGGTTGGATGCCGCCCGATATGCCGACACTAGCGGCTATCAGACCGACGGCATCCGCACGATGTGGCGTTGGCGCGATTGGGTGATCGAGGCCTTCAACAGCAACATGCCGTTCGACCAGTTCACGATCGAGCAATTGGCCGGCGACATGCTGCCCGAGGCCACGCTCGACCAGAAAATTGCCACCGGCTTCAACCGCAATCATCGGGGTAACGCCGAGGGCGGGATCATTCCCGAGGAGTACGCCGTCGAATACGTCGTCGATCGTGTGGATACGACCGCCACGGTCTGGCTCGGGCTCACCGTGGCCTGTGCCCGCTGCCACGACCACAAGTTCGACCCGATTACGCAGCGCGAGTTCTACCAGTTCTACGCATTCTTCAACAACGTGCCCGAAAAAGGCCGGGCCGTGAAGGTGGGCAACTCGCCGCCGATGCTCAAATCGCCCACGCGCGACCAGCAATCGCAATTGCGCGAAATACAACAGCAACTGGCCGCGGCCGAACTGGCCTTCGATAAGCTTCTGCCGGAAATCGCCGCGAGCGAAAAGCAATGGTCGGAGTCGTTCGCTCCCACAACGCCGCTCGTGTGGGCGCCGGCCGACTCGCTGGTGGCTCATTATCCGCTCGACGACAGCATGCGCGAAGAAGTCGCTCGCTGCGATCTGCCGATCGAAGGTTCGGTTCCGTTTGCCCCAGGCGCGATTGGCTCGGCCGCGACGTTCGACGGCACCAGCGCGATCAACGCGGGCGAAGCCGCCAACTTCGGCTACTTCGACAAGTTTTCATTTTCGGCCTGGATCTTTCCGCAAAGCGAAAACGGCACAGAGTCCTCGCGTGCCGTGGACGGCACAATGCTCGCGCGCATGGCCAAGACCGCCGAGGCCGACGGATATAGCGTGCAACTGGCGGCCGGCAAGCTGCAAGTCAACCTGGTCAAGCGCTGGCTCGACGACTCCCTGCGCGTGGAAACCCAAGGGCCCATCGAGCCCAACCGCTGGCAACACGTCACCGTGAGCTACGACGGATCGCGCACGGCGGCAGGCGTGAAAATCTTTGTCGATGCCCAAGAACAGCCGATCCGCGTCCTGCTCGATGAATTGAACCAGTCCTTCGCCTCGACCGAGCCGCTGCGGATCGGCGGCGGAGGCGCAGCGGCCGGCTTCAAAGGCCTGATCGATGACCTGCGAATCTACAAGCGCGACCTGAGCCACACCGAAATCGAGCTGTTGGCCACCAGCGACGCAATCGACGCGATCCTGGCGATCAAGCCCGCCGATCGATCTGCCCGGCAGGCGGCCAAGCTGCGTGCGTATTATCTCGAGCATCACGCCGCCGAACCGGTGCGAGCCGCGCGACAAAGGATTGTCGACCTGACCAAACAACAGGTTGAACTGGAGGAAAGTTTTCCGACCACGATGGTCATGGAAGAGATGCCCGTGCCCCGCGACACGTTTGTGCTGGTCCGCGGACAATATGACAAACCAAGCCAGAAGGTCGAAGCCGCGGTGCCGGCCAGTCTCAACGGGCTGCCGCCGGGTGCCGCGCACAATCGGCTGTCGCTCGCTCGCTGGCTGGTCGATCCGGCTAATCCGCTGACGGCGCGCGTCGCCGTGAATCGCTATTGGCAATCGTATTTCGGCACCGGCCTGGTTAAAACGGTCGATGACTTTGGCGCTCAAGGCGATGCACCGAGCCACGTCGAGCTGCTCGATTGGCTCGCCACACAGTTCATCGCTAGCGGTTGGGACATCAAAGCATTGCAAAAGCTGATCGTCACCAGCGCCACCTACCGGCAATCGTCGAAGATCGCTCCGCACGCCTCGGATCGCGACCCTGAAAACCGCCTGCTGGCCCATGGACCGCGAGTGCGACTGTCGGCCGAGGCGATTCGCGACCAGTCGCTTTCGGTTGCCGGCTTGCTGGTCGAAACACTGGGCGGCCCGAGCGTCACTCCCTATCAGCCGCCGGGGCTTTGGAAGGAGCTGACCGGCTCGCTCGACTCGGTGCAAGATCATGGCGAGAGCCTGTATCGCCGCAGCCTCTACACGTTTTGGAAGCGAACGATCGCGCCCCCTTCGATGATGACCTTCGACGCCTCCGGGCGCGAGGCTTGCTCGGTGCGCGAATCTCGCACCAACACTCCCTTGCAAGCCTTGACGCTGATGAACGAAACCACGTTTGTCGAAGCGGCGCGCATGCTCGCCCAGCGAGTGATGCTCGAAGGCGGGTCGACGCCCGGCGAAAGATTATCGCTGGCGTTTCGTTTGGCGCTCGCCCGGCCGCCCAGCGATCGCGAGTTGGAGATTCTCGTCGGCGGTTGGAATGCCCATTTGGCCAGCTTCCGCGCCGCGCCGGCCGCGGCCGACAAATTGCTCGAAGTCGGCGAAGCAAAGCGCGACTCGCGGCTCGACGCCAGCGAATTGGCCGCCTACACGGCAGTGGTCAATCTGATTCTGAACCTCGACGAAGTCGTCACCAAGGAGTGAGCCGATGGATCCGCGATTGGAAGCACAACTGCTGCTCACCCGGCGCCATTTCTTTTCGCGCTCGGCGCACGGTCTGGGCGTGGCGGCCCTGGCATCGCTCCTGGGCCAGAGGGCGACGGCCGAGCAGCCCGCGCCGCTCACCGGCGGCTTGCCCGGCTTGCCCCACTTCGCGGGCAAGGCGAAGCGCGTGATCTATTTGTTCCAGTCGGGCGCGCCGTCGCAGATGGACCTGTTCGATTACAAGCCTTCGCTCAAAAGCGTCCAAGGCCAGGAACTACCCGACTCGGTCCGCATGGGCCAGCGGCTGACCGGCATGACCTCGCGGCAAACCAGCTTCCCGATTGCGGCTTCGAAATATCGTTTCGAGCAACGCGGGCAGAGCGGCGCCTGGGTCAGCGAGTTGTTGCCGCACACCGCGAAAGTCGCCGACGAGCTGTGCTTCATCAAGTCGATGCACACCGAAGCGATCAACCACGATCCGGCCGTCACATTTTTTCAGACCGGCGCGCAACTGGCCGGACGGCCGAGCATCGGCTCTTGGCTGTCGTATGGACTAGGCAGCGAAAACCACGATCTGCCCGCCTTCGTGGCGATGATCTCGCAAGGCACCGGCAACCTGGCCGATCAGCCGCTCTACGACCGCCTGTGGGGCAGCGGCTTTTTGCCGTCGAAGTATCAAGGCGTCAAGTTCCGCTCGATCGGCGATCCGGTGTTGAATCTGTCGAACCCGCCGGGCGTTGACTCGCTCGCGCGTCGCCGCATGCTCGACGATTTGGGCGCGCTCAACCAATTGAAGTTGCAAGAGTTCAACGATCCCGAGATTGCCACGCGGATTGCGCAATATGAACTCGCCTACCGCATGCAAACATCCGTGCCCGAGCTGACGAATTTGAATGACGAGCCGGACCATGTGTTCGAAATGTACGGCCGCGATTCACGCTTGCCGGGCACCTACGCGGCCAACTGCCTGCTGGCTCGCCGGCTTTGCGAACGGGGCGTGCGGTTCGTGCAACTGTTTCACCGCGGCTGGGATCAACACGTCCACTTGCCCAAGCAGATCACCGGCCAGTGCGCCGACACCGACCAGGCCTCGGCCGCGCTCGTGACCGATCTTAAGCAACGCGGGTTGCTGGAAGATACGCTCGTCGTCTGGGGCGGCGAATTCGGCCGCACGGTGTATTGCCAAGGTCCGATGTCGAGCGAGGACTATGGCCGCGATCATCATCCGCGCTGCTTCACGGTGTGGATGACCGGCGCCGGCATCAAGCCCGGCATGTCCTATGGTGAAACCGACGAGCACTCCTACAACATCGTCCGCGACCCAGTTCACGTCCACGATCTGCACGCCACGATCTTGCACTGTTTGGGAATCGACCACACCCAACTCACCTTCAAGTTCCAAGGCCGCCACCACCGCCTAACCGACGTCCACGGCACCGTCGTCAAACCGATCCTGGCCTAAAGGCGCCAGAATACTTCTATCGATCAGGTGAAGCACCGCCTCGATCCACTAACCCGAAGCGCGAGCGAGGGCTCTTCGTGGTGCTTCCTTCACTCGCCCGACTTGTCAATCAATATTTAGCCACCGAGAACTCCGAGGTCACAGAGATAACAAGTGCATCCGTAGTGGATGGGATTTATTTTCGATTTACGTTACTTTGATTTCTCTGCGAGCTCGGAGTTCTCGGTGGCCAGCCTTCTGCGAGCCACTCCACAATTCCTCCGTCATCGAAACGGCTGCAAGCACGAAATAGGCTATTCACACAACTCGTAAGCCAGTGTAGTCGTCACGCTCCGCGTGACGAAAAGCAGCGAGCAGAACCTCATCGCAACACTCCGCTCCATCGCCAATCATGCACTAAGGCCGGCCACGCGCATCAATCCGACGCGTCAGCAGCGCGAGCGAGGAGGGCACGACGAAGATCCCTCGCTCGCGATTCGGGTTAGTGCATGATCGCCACGGCTCGAACCGGCGAGCCGTCGCGGCCGGCGATCTTGAGCGGCGTGGCGATCAGCTCGAAGGTGTCCGCATTGATCGCGTCCAAATTGGTCAGGTTTTCCACGATCAACACGCCGTTGCCCAGAAATACCAGATGCGCGGGGTACGGCGCTCGATCGACCGACGGCGTGTCGACACCGATCAATTGCACGCCACAATCGACGAGGAACTGGGCCGCTTCGCCCGTGATCACCGGATGTTCCGAGAAATAATTGTCCATGCCCCAGCGATGGTGCCAGCCGGTGTTGAGAATCACGCGCGTCGCTTCGCGTAAACCCGTCTCGTATCGCACCAGGTGCTTGCGGTCGATCGTCGGGCCGTGCTCCGTCGAGGGCAAACGAATGACGAGCGCCGGCCCCATGCAGCGCTCGAGCAACACCTGGTCGATCGTCGGGCCTTCGCCAAAGAAATGAAACGGCGCGTCCATGTGCGTGCCGCAGTGCAGCCCCATGCTCAAGTGGCTGCTGTTGAGGTGCCGCTCGCCGGCCACGCTCTGCGCCTCGGTCGAATCGAGAATCTTGATCTCCAAGCTCGGGTCACCCGGAAAGGCCGGCGTGGCCGAGCTCAATGCGTGGCTCAAGTCAATGATATGTTTCACACCGTGTTTCAATCCATTCATGTTCACACCTCGATGGCCGTGCCACGTGCGAGCGATTCGATCGCCGCCGCGGCAAGCTGCATTCCAATCAATCCGTCGCGGGCAGTCACCGGCGGAGCCACGCCACGGGCAACGTGCTCGATAAAGACTTGCACGTGCTCCACGAGCGAATCGTAGAACGCCTGACCGCCGCCGAACGGGTTGGGCTCGAACGATTCGCTTCGGTCAGGGGCGGTGCCCGACAGAATCACACGGCGCGTGACGTCCTCGACAACGATCGATCCGGCCGTGCCCCCCAGTTCCAGCCACTCCGCCGTGCGCGTTTGCCCGTCACGATAGCCGGCAACGATCGTGCCCATCGCACCGCCGCCAAATTGTAGCGACACGGTGACGTTGCGTAGCAGTGCTCCCGTGGCCATTCCACCCGCATGAGCTTGAATCCGCCGGATTTCGCCGCCATAGACGCGCATCAGATCCAGGTGATGCGTCAGCAGCGTTGTAAAGATGACCTGCGGATGCCGGGCCACCTCCGCTCTCGGCACCGGGTCAGTGACACGAATCAAGGCGTAGTCGAGCTTGCCGATCCGCCCCTCGTCGAGCAATCGCCTCGCCGTTCGATAGCCAAAAGCGAAACGCCGATTGTAGTCCACGGCCAATTGCACGCCTCGCTCAAGCGCGGCGTCAGCCATGCGTTGCGCTTCGTCAACGGTGGCCGCCAAAGGTTTCTCGCAAAACACGTGGCAACCCTTGGCGATCGCCGCCAGGGCCGGCTCGACGTGCAAGTGATCTGGCGTGGCAATCGTCACCGCATCGAGCCGCTCGCCGGCCAGTAGTTCGCCAACACTCGCATAAGGCTTCGCGGCAAAACGTGTCGCCGCCGCCTGGCAGCGCTGCGAGTCAGAATCGCACACGGCCACGAGTGTCGCCAGCGGCGAGCTGCCAATGGCCTGCGCATGCAAATTGCCAATCGGTCCGCAGCCGATCACGGCCATGCGTAACTTCGAATCTCGGCTGACGTGTAAGTCGGGCATACGCGGAATGCTCTCTCTCTTAAGCGGAATGCTCTCTCTTAAAAGGAGAGGGAGACAACGACAAGTCCCCTCTCCCTTTGGGAGAGGGTTAGGGTGAGGGCGGGTTGGAAGTTAGTTCCAGGCACCCTCACCCCAGCCCTCTCCCAGAGGGAGAGGGAGTGAACGAATAAATAACCAGGCTAACTTGGCCGATAAAAATCAATCGACAGATTTATTCGCCGAGTCAGGCCGACGCGTGCTCGCGCAGTTGGGTCAACAGGCCACGCCCGGCGTTGATGAAGAACTCGGCTTCGCTCTTGAAAGTGATGCAATCATAGCCGGCCGCGATTTTTTCCTGCACGTCTTTCATCGAGTAGGTGTTGACGCAGGCCAGCTTGCTATGCGCGTGGCAGGCAGCCAGCGTGCGGGCCATCGCGGCGCGATGATCGGCGTGATTTTCGTAGTCGGTCCGCGGCAGCCCCATCGACAAGGCGAGGTCCGTCGGCCCTATGAAACAGCCGTCAACGCCCGGCAAAGCCATGATCGCCTCGACCTGGTTCACCGAGTCGATATGCTCGACCTGCACGAGCAACAGCGTCTCGCGATTGGCTCGCTCGGGATAATCCTCGCCATAGTGCCACGCCGGATCGCCACCCATCGAGCGGCAGCCGAGCGGCGGATACTTGGCGGCGCGAGCGACGGCTTCCGCTTCGGCCAACGAATTGACCATCGGCACCACAACGCCACGCGCCCCCAGATCGAGCGCTCGCTGCACTTCGCTGGGTACGCCCACGCTGACGCGCAACAACGGCATCGTCCCGGCGGAGTGCAGCGTATGGATGCACTCGTAGGCCGTTTCGGTATTTGGACAGCCATGTTGCATGTCCACAATCACCCAGTCCCACCCCATCTGGCCCAAGAAGCGAGAGACCATAGGCAGCGGAAACTGCTGCCAAACGCCGATGATGGTTGGTTTCTTTTGCTTTGCGGCTGTCATCGCTTCGAAAACCTCACCGGTTACATCGTTTCCACGGCGAACATCGCCAAGGTTTCCAACCGCGGAGCCTGAAAGCGAATCACGTCGTCGCGCGTTTGATGTTCTATTACTGTGTTACCAGGAAGTTGGACCACACGGCGCACCTTCTCGCTCCCCGGTCGCATCCGGATCTGGATTCCCTCGACCGAAATGTTAGGCAGGTCGCGCTGAAAGTTGACGAGGCTCACCAGGTAACGATGCCGCTCGGGCTGATGAAACACCGTCATCTCGACCACCGGCGGCGCGTCGGCCTCGAAACGAAACTTGCCCGCCAAAAAACGCACGAGCTTGATGAACGTCTCGCTCAATCCCTCGACGCTCTCCAACAGGCTGCTCGAATAAACTGCCTGCCCTTTGCCGAAGCGATTCAGCACCAGCTCGGGCCGATCGGTGGATTGCCAGGGAGGATTGCTGTGGATCGAGGAGAACCGCGAGCGATCCGTGGTGGGCCAGGGCAAAGTCGTGGTGGCCAGCACCTGGGCTTTCGGCTGGGCTTTCACTTCCATCCCTGGACCCGTGACGAACGCCGGATACTTGGCGCTAAAGTTGCCGAAAAACTTCGCGCCCGCTTCGGTCGGGCCAATGTAATGCTCGCGATCCTGCCAGTCGGGCTTCAAAATCGAAACCCCGAATACGTCGGCCAGCATGAAATCCTTCTGCAACTGGCCGCGCTTGTTCACCAGCGACGTCCCGCCGGTGGCCAACAGGGTTCCGCCGCTGCTGACCCACTGACGAATCGCTTCGACTTCTTCGTCGTCCATCATGTTGACGTTCGAGAGCACCAGCAGCTTTAGCTCCGAGAGTTTATCGAGCGACTGCTTCGTAATCACGCCGAACGGCAGGTGCGCGCCGATCAACCGGCGGCTAGCCTGCATCGAGCTGGCCGTGTGCGCGTCGGACGTGTCGGGCTGAGACACGCTGCGCCCGTTGGCGGCGAAGTTGAATTTCGATTCCAGGCTGTAATAGATGCCGATGTCGCTCACGCGCTGACCGCCGAGCTCGGAGTAATATGGCATCAGCCGATCAAAAATCGTGCCCATCCGCTCGTGAACCAGCGGGTTGATGCTGCCCACCGGATCGACCGCGTCGATGAAGATGAACGCGGCGGCGTCGGAAATGGCCGCGGCCGCCTTGGCTTCGAGCAGGGCCTCGGGCTTCATCGCCGTGTGATCGCGCAGCTCCACCGAAAAGCTGGTCTCATAGCCAAACGGCCGGTTCGGCGTCAGATCCTCCAGCAGCTTGCGAACGAACGAGCCTTGCAGCGAATCGCCATAAAAATCGCCTTGCAGAAAATCGTTCTGTTTCACCAAGGGCGCCGTCACGCCGAACTGCCAATTCAACGGGTACGTCGACGATTGATGCTCGACGCTGGCCTCCGGCTTCAGCTTACGCACGGTGCTGGTCGCCACGGCGGCAAACTCGGCCAGCCATTGCTCGCGCTTGCGCGCGAAAGCGACCCATTTTTCGTCGAGCCAGTTGATGGTGCGCGGAATCTCGCCGCCAACTTCGTCGGCAAATCGCTTCTGACAGTGCGTGCAAAAACAGAGCGAGGGCCAGAAGGTCATGTCGAACCGCAGGCCCTCGAAGTTGAACGTCTGGCAGATTTCGGTAACGAACGCGCGCACATACTCGCGATAGGGCGAGTTGGGGCAGACCACGCCCACCCGGCCTCCCTCGCCCTGAATCTTTCCGTCGTGCGTCACCATCCGCCATTCGGCATGGTTGTCGGCCGCCCAGCGATCGAAAATCAGGCTGGTGTAGATCACCACCGCGATCTTGTGCGCGTGGCAGCGCTCGATGATCTCGCCCAGCACGTTGCGGCCGTTGAGATTCTTGTGCTCTTGGCCGACCTTGGTGGGATAGTTGAACAGGCCGACGTGCGACTGGCCGTAGGCCACGATCGATTGGGCCCGCGATTTGACGAGCATCTCGACATACCGATCGGCATCGAACTCGGAAAGGAACTTCTCGTCCCAGTCCGGAATGTGCATGTCGATCACCGCCCGGCGATAGGCAGTCTCATACCAGTTCTTATGGCCCAGGAGCATCGTTAGCCTTTCATCGAAGTCTGGTCGAGCGGGCAGTCGGAGTTGAGTGTAGAAGCGGGTCTGGTGAATTGCAACTTGGCCCAAGCGGGACAAGATGGGGATGCCGAGCACGCGAGCGAGAATCGTTGACAGTGGCTGCTGGGAGGGTAATGATCAGTGAAACCGCCCGATCCTTGGGCCGCCCGTCGCGTTTTCCCGTTCTCACATATTCACGAAAGTTGCCCGCGCATGTTCGCTCGCCGTTTGGCATGGCTGTTGTGTGTGCCCTTGTTGGCGGGTTGCAGCGGCGCGCCAGGCGACGGTGCCGGCGCCGCGAAAGCGAATCGCGACAAGCTGCTGATTGCCGTCGTGCCAAAGGCGACCTCGCACGAGTTTTGGAAATCGGTCCATGCCGGCGCCGCCAAAGGGGCCGTCGAGGCCGACGTGGAAATCATTTGGAAAGGCCCGATTACCGAGAGCGATCGCGAAGCGCAGATCAATCTCGTGCAGGATTTCGTGGCCCAAGGCGTCGATGGCATCTGCCTGGCGCCGCTCGATTCGCAAGCCTTGATACCCGTGGTCCAAGAGGCCCACGCCGCGTCGATTCCCACGCTGATCTTCGACAGTGGCTTGGACAACGCGGATGAGATCGTCAGCTTCGTGGCGACCGACAATTATCACGGCGGCCAAATCGCCGCGCGGCATCTGGGCAAACTACTCGATGGCAAGGGGCGCGTGATCGTGTTGCGTTATGCCGTAGGCAGTCAAAGCAGCGAGCTACGCGAAGAGGGCTGCCTCGATACGCTCAAGAAAGAATTTCCCGCGATTGAGATCCTCTCTTCCACCGAGTATGCGGGCGACTCGGCCGACAAGGCGCTCGTCAAATCACAACAACTCTTATTGTCGTTCGGCGATCGGCTCGACGGCGTGTTCACCCCCGCCCAGCACGTTTCGACCGGCATGCTCCGCGCGCTCGAAGAACAGGGTCTGGCCGGCAAGGTGAAGTTTGTTGGACTCGACGCCGGCCCGGAGCTCGTTCTAGCCCTGCGGACGGGCAAGATGCACGGCATTGTGCTACAAGACCCCGTGGGCATGGCCCGGCTGGCGGTCACGACGATGGCTGCGCATCTGCGTGGCGAAAAAGTGGAACCGCGCGTTTCGACCGGCGAGACCCTGGCTACGCCGGACAACATGGACGAGCCGGAAATCAAGAAACTGCTCGAGCCGGAATTGCTCGACTGAAGAGCATCGCCAAAGATCCATAACCGGACCTTCCCAAATCTCCTACCCTGTCACCGGCGGAACTGGCAGCTCCTTGTGTTAGCAACGCATCAAAGTCCATGTGCGCATTATCCGGGTTGGGGAATTGGCGGACTGTGCAAGACTTTGCCGCAATTACCAGTTACGGCGATGCCCATCGACGCTATTGGCAGTTACATTGCCAGCATGACCAAGATCGCGCAGGTACTGGGCTGAGCTCGCACATCGATTGCGCAGTTTTTAGCTAAAAACCGCTGTTTTGTCCAAAAACAGCCTGTGGCACGAAATTCGCAATAGCCGCAATTCGTAACGGTGCCGAGCCGCTCATGCCCCTAGCGACCAAACTTCAAAGGTCACGATTCTCATGATTGCCAGTGCCAGCGAGTCTCTCGAGTACGAATATGTCGCCACCTACGATCGCAAAGTCCACGCTGCCGCTTCGGCCGCGCTGGCCGCCAGCAAGTATGTGGCACTTCGCCGGCTCTGCTGCCGGGTCCGCGAGGGCGTGGTGGAAATTTCTGGCACCGTCGGCAGCTTCTATCTGAAACAGCTCGCTCAAGCCGCCATCCTGCAGCTCAACCCGGCCACTACGGTGCTGAACCTTGTGGAAGTCAACGGTGAGTCGGCGGTGCTGATCGCCACGGAATGCAATCCGGCCCATCCGGACGGCCCGCCCAACGCAGATTGCGGTCGGTAGCCAGCCCGCAACCCCGAGCGACGGATGCCCCATTAGCTAATAAGGCAAGCGTCTCGGTTATTTGCCCTTCTCGGCCATCCGAACGCCACGCACGTACTTGTGGCATTCAACGCATCGGACGGTCATTTCGTTAAAGGCGGTCGTCGCCTTTTCGAGATTCTTCTTTTTTGCCATGTCAGTTAGTTTGTCAGCCGAATTGCGAAACTTGCGGCTGTATTCGATGTACTCGGGAGTTTGAAACACCTGCCAGGTCGCGGCCAGACTCAACAAGCTCATGGCTTCGGAATGCTTGACGATGGCATCGAAGTCCTCCTGCACCAAGCCTTGAAGCACGTTCTGTGAGTGCTTCAATTTGATTTGCATAAAGTCCTGCAGCGTGACGCGTGGTGCGCTGTGGCCGCCCGGAGCCAGCCACGACGCCAGCAACAATCCCAACACGCCAATCGTAATCCATCGTTTCATCGCGAACTCCCTGCGGGCACGGCTAGTTGCCCAGAAATTGAAACTGGTCGGTCGGAAAATCTTTCAGTTGGTCGGCGCGGGAACTTTGCTGGCTTGCTTGACCGTCAATACGGGGCATCCCGCCAGCCGCATCACGGCTTCGGCGACGCTGCCCATCAAAACGCGTTTCAATCCCGTACGTCCGTGAGTGCCAATGACGATCAAGTCGACACCCTGATCCTCGGCAATCGCAACGATATTTTCGGCCGGAGAGCCCACCGTGAGCTCGTGCTCGCAGCGGACGCTCTTGTCGGCGGGAACCACCGCCTCGAGCATGTGGCGAATCTCGGGATTCGGAAACTCAGAGGTCGGCATCATCATTTCGCCGGCCGCATACGGTGTGGGCAGTTCCTGGATATGCACGATCAGCAACACCGCTCCCGAGTCGCGAGCCAGCGACGTGGCATATTGGAGCGCGGCATCACTCGCGGGCGAGAAATCTGTGGCAAACAGGATCTTCTTGAAGTTCATGACTGCATCTCCCTTGGACTGCGGTGAGAACACCCGCGGCTATGGCCGGCGGTAGCCCAATTCTCGGCTTGCTCCCGCTAAATGGGTAGTAAGCAAACTTGATGCCAAGCCACTGGCCGCGAGCGAGCGAGTCAGCGCCCTCGCCCCGGTTGAGGCCGGCACTCCATGTCGAGAGTTTCGCGATCTCTTGGGCCGGAATCACGTTTTCCCCGCTGGCGTAGGCCTCGGCGGCAGGTGAAAATATGTGCTGTTCCGCACAGTTAAGGTCCGCCAGTGCACATGTGCGGCTGGACCGCTCTCTCGATCTGATTTCGAAAACATGCAAGAAACGCTTGGAATTGCGGCCGCGCGAACGCCAATCGCCCCCGGCACGGAGCTTGCAACAAGCGCATTCTCCGGCTTTTTTCTCATAAGGGTGCTTGGATGACCTACGACCCGCGAAAGATCGACTTACTACTGGTGGACGACGACCCGGACTTTCGCGAATCCGTGGCTCGACGGTTCCATCGCCGCGGCTTTCAAGTCCAGGAAGCCACGCACGGCGAGCAGGCGCTACAATTGGCCGGTTTGCGCCAATTCGATGTCGTGGTCTTGGACCTGGTGATGCCAGGCCTGTCGGGCATCCAGGTGCTCGAACAGTTGAAACAATCGAATCCCGAGTGCGAGGTGATTCTGCTGACCGGCCAGGGCACGATCGAAACGGCCGTGCAAGCCATGAAAATCGGCGCGTACGACTTTCTGACCAAGCCGTTTCCGCTTGCCGAGCTCGAAGCCCTGATTGAAAAGGCCTATGAGCGTCGACAGTTGCGCAAGGAAAACGTGCAACTTAAAGCCGTGCTCACTCGCTCGCAAGACCAGCCCGAGATCATCGGAAAGTCCGCGGCCATGCAGACCGTGTTCCGCCTGATCCAGCGCGCCGGGCCCACCGACAAATCCATCTTGATTCAAGGCGAGAGCGGCACGGGCAAGGAGCTCGTCGCAAAAGCACTTCAGCAAGCCAGCGGCCGTGCCGACAAACCGATGGTCGTCATCAACTGCGCGGCGCTCAGCGAGTCGCTGCTCGAGAGCGAATTGTTCGGCCACGAGAAAGGGGCGTTTACTGGCGCCATTGCGATGAAGCAGGGCCTGTTCGAAGTTGCCGACGGGGGGACATTGTTTATCGACGAAATCGGCGAGCTGGCTGGTTCGTTGCAGGCCAAGTTGCTGCGCGTCCTCGAAGACGGCTCCATGCGTCGTGTCGGTTCGCTTAAGGAGCGGCGGGTCGATGTTCGCTTGTTGGCGGCGACGAACCGCGACATGGAAAAAGAAGTCGCCGAAGGCCGCTTCCGCGAAGACCTTTATTACCGCATCAACGTCATGTCCCTGCAATTACCTCCCCTGCGCGAGCGGCACGGCGATATTCCCTTGTTGGTCGAGCGCTTTCTGGGCGCCGACTGGACGATGGAACCAGCCGCGCTTGAAGCCCTCGAGGCCTATCGATGGCCCGGCAATGTACGTCAACTGTTGAATGCCGTGGAGCGGGCCCAGATCATGTCCGACGACCATTGCGTTCGGCTGGAGGATCTGCCGCGAGAGATTACGTCGGCCGCGGCCGTCCATCCCAGGGTCGAGCTGCCAGCGGCCGATGGCGACCATCTGGCCGACATTCAGCGGGCCCATGTGCTCGAAGTGCTCAAGCGCGAGCGCGGCAACAAAGCACGAACGGCTCGAGCGCTGGGCATCAATCGTCGCAGCCTGTATCGATTGCTGGATAAGCACCACATCCAATTTCCGGAGCTGGAAGCCGCGATGCAGCCGGGAAATATGTCTCCAGGCAATTAGCCACTCGCAGATCGAAGGCAAGCGCCACGCCAGCCCTCGGACACGGGACGCTGCCGCGATTACGCCGGGATTGGCCCCGCAGGGGGCTTGCGGCTACAATGCCGCCGCGCGGGCCGGTGCTTCACAACCGCCAGTGGTCGATTTTTCAGACCGCTGTATTTGCCCGGACTTTGACCAGCGGAGGAAAGGATGATTCCGTATGATCGCCTGGCTTGGGTCCGGCTGCTGTTTGCTTCGCGCGGCAGCCTCGAGCGCGCGGTCATTTCGAGAGTCGTGGGCTTCGGCATTCTGGCGCTGGTCCTGGAGGCGCTCGATCGCCTCACGCCGATTCCGGTGCGGGCGCCCATGGGCTTTCACGAAATCGCCGGGCTGGTGATCGGCCTGGTGCTGGCGTTTCGGACCAACACGGCCTATGCG
>Ga0163150_10002395_pt1 | contig 28741 bp, 24 predicted proteins | sample OliLakLV19P2IB_FD_148628 | JGI IMG/M metagenome (GOLD analysis project Ga0163150, IMG submission 148628) | Freshwater microbial mat bacterial communities from Lake Vanda, McMurdo Dry Valleys, Antarctica - Oligotrophic Lake LV.19.P2.IB | ecosystem: Environmental > Aquatic > Freshwater > Lake >...
ATGGTGCGCAACGTCATCATCTTTTCCAGGTCGGGATTCGCGCGCACGCCTTCGTCGGTGTCGACGAATTTGGTCGATCCGTTGTTGCGAACTTCGACAGGCATGATCTCGCGCTGGAAGAATCCCGCGGCGATCGCTTTCGCCGCCCTCACGTGGCTCTCTACGGAAAATTCGTCTGCTTCGCGGCGCGAGATGTTCCACTTCTCCGCCAGCGCCTCGGCGCACACGCCCATCGGCGACAACGGGTACGGGTAGCTGCCCAGGAATTCGTCGTCAAGCACACCCCAGTCGCTGCCCATCGGGACCGTGCCCATCATTTCGACGCCGCCGCCGATGGCGAGTTCCATGTCACCCGCGGAAATTGCCTGACTCGCGAAGTGAATCGCCTGCTGCCCGGAACCGCACATGCGGTTAAGCTGCACCGCGGGCACTTCGATTGGGAAACCCGCCTTCAACAATGCCAGGCGCGGAATGTTCGCGCCCTGTTTGGCCATCGGCGTAACGCAACCCGCGATGATGTCTTCGACATCGCTCTTGGCGATGCCCGCGCGCTTCACGCTCTCGTTCAGCGTCGCCGCCAATAGATCGACGGGGTGAACACTGTGCAACGCGCCGTCGTCCCGGCCCCGGCCAATCGGCGTCCGCACCGCACCCACGATAAACACATCACGCATGATCGTCCTCCTCGGCAAGGTTAATTGACACGCAGCGCCTGGCGACTCCGCCAACACCCCTATGCTATCACGCCTCCGGCCCCAAATCTCCAGTCAGGCGGTTGACAGGTTTTCCAGTGCGGGCCATACGGTCGCTCTATCAATCCGAACAGGGAAGAATCGAGCCATGCCTAAATTCATGAGTGCGCACAGCGTTCCGGCTGGAGCAGTTAAACGGGAACAGGTGGATCAGCTCGCGGATGCCGCGGTTCACGACGGCAATGTCAAGCCCTACCGCAGTTTTATGAACCTCGCCGAAGGAAAAATGGTCTGTGTAATGAAAGCGCCGACGAAAGAAGCGCTGTCGCAATGGTTTACCAAAATGCAGTTGCCCTGCGATTACATCGTTCCTGTGGAGCTTGAGGGTGACCACGGGCAGGTGTCGTGAGGCTGTCTCAAACGGAGCAGACCTAATCGATATTTATCCACGATTCCGTCCGGTACACCTTTCCGGAAGGGTCAATCTCAATATTTCGGACGAAGGAAATAAAGTGGTTTTCCATGTCCGAAAGCATGTTCGCGTAAACCCATATCTCGCCGTCGCGGCGCCACCACTCTGGATTGGGCAGTTCGTATCGTGGCGGTCCAATTTTTTCCAAGACAGAATCCCGCGTGTCACCTGCTGCAATTTTTGTGAAATCTCTCTCGTCGAAGCCCGGCGAAAAATCCGTCACTGTCAACGCCCACAAATAAGCAACCGGCGAATCTCCCTGAGAAATACCTGTTCGAAAGAGTGGGTACGAATCGAAACGGTACCGGATAGCCAAAAAGAGCACGAGCGGCAGTACCAATATAGAGACAACTACCAATCGTTTACGTCGAGAAACGAAATTCCACCAAAGGTGAAATTTCATGACGACAATATCCGCAGCAACCGCGCTTCAGTCTGAATCATCGAACGGACCGTGTGGTAGTTAATTTTCCACGCGTGGCCCATGTAGTCCCAGAGCAGATTGTTGTTTTCGTCGAATAACGGGAACCACTCACCCACCTTGTGGTTGATTACCTTGTCCATCGTGAAGCGATGGACGTTTTCGTAGGCGTCGAGATATTTTTCCTCTTTGAACAAAAGGTAGGCGTCGAGCATGCCGACGAGGCATTCGGCTTGTTGCCAGAATTCCTTGTTGCGCTCGCGCGCGGGTCCGTCGAACGGGCCTTCGCAATACACCCCGCCGTTTTTCCAGTCCACGCCGTATTGGTGGCCGTGATCGAAGATTTTCCGGAGCGCGGGCTTGTACGTCTCCACATCCAGATCGAGTATGCGGATGCTGTGGAGCAGCAGCCATGCGAATTCGACGTTGTGGCCGTAGCTGGTGTTGTCGAGTGGACGGGCTACTTCCTCGGTGTCGCGGTCGGAACCCCACACGTCGGCAAACAGAATCTGGCGCAGCGGGGTCCAGTCGATTGCGAACTGGGCAATACCGAGACTGAACTCGGGGTGCATGATACGCTTGAAGATCAGGTCGATGATCTCAATCGTCTTTTCCCGGTATATTCGCGCGCCGGTGGCTTCAAATAAATTCGTGAACGCTTCCATCAGGTGCATGTGAACGTCAAACGATTTTCTGTCGCCGCCGTATTTGCCGGGCTTCTTCTTCGACCAGTCGCGTTCGAGAAATTCGTAGTACCCGCCGTGGCAGTTGTCCGCCGCTAGCGTTTGCAGTGCCTCGTACGTTTTTACGGCCCATTCCACGCCGCGCGTATCGCCGGAGGCCATGCCGTATTCGCTGAGCGCGTAGATCGCGAAAGAATGACCATAGGTCAGCTTGCTGATGTTCTGCGGCGTGCCATCCTGTTTCGCGGTCCAGTACCAGCCGTCATGTTGCTTGTCCCAGAAGTTGTCGATCATGAAATCGACGCCCTGCTTAGCGATTTTCAGAAATTCGCCCTCGCCGATGCTCGCGCGATGCACCGATGAATACGTGTAGATGCAGCGAGTCTGGCAGAGGTGGGTCTTGACCGTCTCGCCGGTGGGCTTTCCGTTGCGGTCGAAGTAGGTCAGGAAGCCGCCGAAATCCTTGTCCTCGCCGTGGGTCAGCCAAAAGGGAAGCAGTTCGTCCCGCAGATGGTCCTGGACTTCCTGGAGAAATTTTTCACACCGATCAATTACGCTCACGGAATATGGCCCCTTGTAAATAAATAGACTGGAACTGCCCAAGTGTAGAAACCAAACCGCGCAAACGCAAGCCTATTTTGGACTGCGGTAGCGGGTAGCTACCGCTTTATCGTCCTGCGCGGCTATCGGGTAACCCTTAGTGAGGAATGTTTCCGAAGTGAAAGCGGTAGCTACCCGCTACCGCAGTCCAAAATGGTCACTCCCCCGACCGCAGGTCTCTCTCCTCACCGACAGATTCGGTGGCGGGGTTGTCGTGGAGACCATTCGGTCACGTTATGGCTATCGCGTGACCCGTAGTGACGAAAGTTTCCGAAGTGAAAGCGGTAGCTACCCGCTACCGCAGTCCAAAAAAAATGGTCATTCGGGCGGCGGGTCGTGTTTGTCGCCGACGCGTTGCATCCACTCGCGCATATAGTTGCGCAGTTGACCGAGAGTCGCGGCGTTCGCAGGGTTGTCGACGACATTTTTCAGTTCGTACGGGTCGTTTAGCTCGTCAAACAACGCTTCGTCATTTGAATCGGTGAGCACATATTTCCAGCGGTCTGTCCGCACCATGCGATGCCCTTCGCCAACAACGCCGCCTACGCCGACGCATTCGCTCGCGACATAGTCCCGCACCTTTCGCGACGGGTTGCGCAACACTGGCGCGAGCGATTCGCCCATCACATGCGGCGGCGCGTCCAATCCCGCCAGGTTGAGCAGCGTGGGATAAATGTCCAAACTGGATACCAGCGACTTACTACGCGCGCCCCTGTTGCGTAGCAGCGGCGAATGCACAAACATCGGCACGTGTACAGACTCTTCGTGCATCGTAATTTTGTTGCCGAGGCCGTGATTGCCGAGGTGGTAGCCGTTGTCCGCGAAAAATACGAAATAGGTGTTCTCGTACTGGCCGGACGCCTTCAGTTGATCAATCAACGCGCCAATCTGCGCGTCGAGGTGCGAGATCGTCGCGTAATACGCGCGCATGAAATCGATCATCTGCGCCTCGGTGCGCGGCGGCCCCGAGGAAAGTTCCTTGTAATTCTTCACAAACTTCGAGTCGCGGTAATACCGTTCCCCCGACTTGCCCTGGTTGTAAATGCTGCCGTCCGGCGGGGACTCGCGAAAATTCGGATCAACGCGAATGTCCGCGTCGCGATACAGGTCCAACCACTCCTGCGCAGGCAACAACGGCACGTGGGGTTGATGCGGTGATACCCACAACAGGAACGGCTGCTCGTCGCCCTCGCGCGCGGCGAGAAACTGCTCCGCGAACGCAAAGCCTTCATTGTCGAACGGATCGTTGTCCTCTTGTCCTTCGGCGAATCCGAAAGTGTCCGACGGTCCGAGGTGGGACTTTCCGCAATATCCGGTGCGGTATCCGGACTTCGACAACACTTGAGCAAAAGTGGCATAACGCGCTTCCTGTACGACGACGCGCTGAAATCCCGCCGCATCGAGCGCGACCGATCCGTGTTGCTGCGGGAACATCCCGCTCATCAGACTCGCGCGGCTCGCCACGCAAATCGGTGACGCGACATAGGCGTTTTCGAGGATGAGTCCCGCGCGCGCCAAACCGTCCAGATGCGGTGTCTGGACGACGGGATTCGTATAGCCGATCGCGCGGTAGACAAAGTCATCCGCGAAAACAATCACGAAATTGGGTCGGCGGTCAGACGCCTCGCCCATCCGCGCGCAAGACTGTCCGGCCACCAGCGCGGCACCGCCTAAGCCCATGCAACGCAGGAAGTCGAAGCGGGAAATGGCGGAATTTTTCATGGCCCTATTCCTCATGATTATCATTGTTGTACGCGGATACCACGGGTGATTCAATTCGCTTATCGTGCGAAACATCGCAATTCCATTGCCATTTATTCACTTTTGTGCTTTCCGGATTCGCCAATCAGTGCTACACTTTAAATGAAAAGGCAGACTGACTCGGACATAAAGTCCAAACCGTCACAACCGGAGGTTCAGTCATGCACACCATCCCTCTTGCGCGCGATTGCATGGGCCCGTGGTTCGCAACCTTGCGTCCCGACATGCAGATATTCGATGCGATCAAGGTCCTCGAAAGTAAACACGCCGCCGGCGCCCCGGTGCTGGACGCGGACGGCGTCCTTCTAGGTATCCTTACGGAGAAGGATTGTTTGCGGGTCATATCGAATTCGGCCTATGAAGATATGACGCCGGGCACTGTTAGCGACTACATGTCTACTCCAAAAGCAACCGTCACCACGGAGATGGACCTCTTTGCGGTCGCCCGTAAATTCCTTTCCACGAATTATGCAGTCCTCACCGTGATGGAGAACGACATCCCCGTGGGACGCATCAGCCGGCAGGACATGCTGCGCGGCATTCAGCAGATGCAGCGCGAAGCAGCGCGCGACAAAGTGAAGGAAGTTCACGACATCGACACGGAAGCGAAACCAAGGTCCATTACCGATTTCCAGGAACTCGCCGCGAGACTCCTGCCCAGCCAACTCGCCGTCGTAATGCGCGAACGCCTGCACCGGTAGAAATTTTGAGATCGCGCACATTCCCCCCGTCGTGCTGAGATTTGCACGCCTCGCAGACTTTCGTTAGGCTTCATTCAATGCGGTTGCGCTTCTCTACGACTTGGAAAGACAATTAATGGCGGGTTGGAAAACCCGCCCTCCAGCGCGCCGATACAACGAAATGGCATCATGCACATGAATGACGCACTATCGAAGACAATCAACACCATAACGCCCGAAATTGCATCGCTCCGCCACGAACTGCACGAACACCCCGAAATTCGTTTTGAAGAAATATGGACTTCGGACCGCATTGCGAAGTTTCTCGACACGACCGGCGTACCCTATCAGCGTGGCTTTGCGAAGGGCACTGGAATCGTCGCAACACTGCAAGGCGGCGCGCCGGGAAAGACTGTATTGCTTCGCGCGGACATGGACGCGCTCGAAATCCAGGAAGAGACTGGGCTCCCCTACGCATCGAAAATTCCCGAGCGCATGCACGCATGTGGACACGATGGACACAGCGCGTGTCTTTGCGGCGTCGTTAAAACATTGGCCGCGCATCGCGACCGGATTAAAGGCACGGTGAAGTTCGTCTTCCAGCCGGGCGAGGAAGAGGCCGCGGGGGGGCGCTTGATCGTCGAAGAAGGCGTGCTCGACGGCGTGGACGCCGCGTTTGCATTGCACGGTTGGCCGACGCTTCCCATCGGCCACATCGGTATCCGGCCCGGAGCGATGCTTGCCGGCGCGGGCGTATTCAAAATGATCGTTCACGGAAAGGGTTGTCACGCGGCGGACCCGGCGGCGGGCGTCGATCCCATCGTCGCGGGCGCGCACATCGTCACTGCGCTTCAATCGGTGGTCAGCCGCGAGATCAACCCTTGGGACGCGGGCGTCGTCAGCGTCACGAAATTTCATGGCGGAACCGCAACGAACATTACCCCTGAAAGCGCGGTGCTCGAAGGCACCTATCGAAGCCTGAACGACGCGATACACCAACAGATCGAAGATTCCATTCGTAGGATTGCTGAACAAACCGCCGCGGCCATGCGCGCGACTGTCGAGGTGCGCTTTTCCGAGAACCGTTATCCGGTGCTGTTTAACGATCCGGACATGACACAGTTCGTTATCCGCGCGGGACACGACCTGTTCGGCGAATACAATGTCACCGAATTCGACGCGCCCTACATGGGCGCGGAAGACTTTTCGTACTACCTTCAGAAAGCGCCGGGCGCTTTCGTCTGCCTTGGCGTGAATCCGAATCCCGGCGCGCCCTATCCCCCACTCCACAATCCCAAATATGATTTCGGCGACGCGCCAATCCCCGTTGCGATGCGGCTTATGTCGAACCTTGCGCTCCGATTTCTGGAGTCGGATTAAAACTTTTGAAAGAGACTGGCCATGGAAGCCATCGGCAAACTCTATCTGGAATCGGCCCTGTTCCGCTTTCGCGGCACAAAGGAACTCGGGGACAAGGCGCTGGCGCAACTCACGGCTGGAGACCTCGCGTGGACACCCGGTCCGGAATCGAACAGCATCGTGGTAATTGTTCAGCATCTCCACGGCAACATGCTTTCCCGCTGGACCGATTTTCTCGACAGCGACGGTGAAAAGCCATCGCGAGATCGCGACGGCGAATTTGTCGAACCGGCCAACGCCGATTACGGATCGGTCCTCGACAAGTGGAATGAAGGGTGGGACTGCCTGTTTCGCGCTATTGAAGCGCTGACAGCAGACGACCTCAACAAAAACATCACGATTCGCGGGCAAACAATGAACGCGCTGGACGCAATAAACCGGCAGGTCGCGCATGTTTCCTATCATGTAGGCCAGATCGTGTATTTGGCCCGGATGCGCACCGGCAGCGCGTGGAAGACGCTTTCCATCGCGCGCGGGGCGTCAAGGGCGTATACTCCGGCTAGACGGGATTAATATGGAAATCGAGGATCTGCCCTTCGAAAAAATCATCTTCGTTTGCACTAATAAACGCGACAAAGACGACCGCGTTTGTTGCGCGCGCGAAGGCGGCTGCGATTTGCGCGACACGCTGAAGGAATTGGTGAAGGAGCGCGGACTGAAAAAGAAGGTGCGCGTCAGCAATTCGGGCTGCATGGACGTATGCGAGGAGGGACCGAACATCATGATTTTCCCGGACAATGTGTGGTTGTCGCGAGTCAAGAAATCGGAACTGAATGTAATTTTGCAGGCAATTGCGCAGTCCATCGAAAATGGCGCGCCAATAGAGTTACCCGCGCGTTCGTAGCGGTTTGCGTCACGCAACTCCCTCTCGCATTTCCTGAAGCCCTTCTTCAATCGACACCCGTCCAACGTACCCAAGCTCCCTCCTGGCCTTCGCGTCGTTCACCGTGACTTCCGATCCGATCACGCGCACGACAAACCGGTTTATCGGCGGCGCGCCCTTCAAAGGCAACGCGCGCCACAATAATTCACAAACGCTTGCCATCGCATACACAACTCCGCGGGGCATGGTTTTGGTTCCTGGATAAATGCCTTGAGTTTTAAGCATTTTTGTAATGAATTCACGGAACATCACCGGTTCGCCATCCGTCAAAAAATAGGCTTCTCCGCCGCGCCCCTTCTCCGCCGCGAGCAGCGCGCCCTCGCACACATTGCGCACGTGACACGTCGAGGTTTTGTAATTGCCGCCACCAATCCACATGAACCGACCGTCTTTCACGGCCTGAACCATGTTCGAGAGCACGCTCGTATCGCCTTTGCCCCAAATAAACCGCGGCCGAACGACAACTGTCGCAAGTCCTTCCCCATTCGCCGCCCTTACCCGGGTCTCGGCGAGACCTTTGGTGAGCGGATAAAGCCCGATGGGCCGCGCCGGAAATGCGCGTGTTTCGTCTGCGTTAATAATCGGAGCGCCGCCGATGAGGGCCGCTTCCGTGCCGATGTGTACGAGACGGGGCACGGGCGCCGACCGTGCCGCGTCGATCACGTTCTGCGTGCCCTGCACGTTTACGCGGTGAAACTCTTCCGCGGCTCCCCAATCCTTCACGTGCGCCGCCGAATGAAATACTGCATCGCATCCGCGCATACCGTCGATCATTGCGGCAACATCATCGAGGTCTCCGCGCACGGGCGCCGCGCCCAATGCTACGACGGTTTCCGTGGCTTTGTCCGAGCGCACCAGCGCGCGAACTTCATCCCCTTTCCCGCGCAACGCCTCGATCAGCGCGCGGCCAACGAATCCCGATCCGCCCGTTACAAACGCGATCATATCTTTCTCCAATCTTTTATGGAGTGCGGTAGCAGTCGCTACCGCTTTCGCTCACCGAAGCTACCGCTGCCACACGCCGAATAGTCCCCCTAACGGCAATCGCGCTCGAGCAACGCCAACACGCGAGAATAAACAGCGTGTACACGCGTCTTATGCTCATTGACGATTGAAACCAAATCGCCCTGAATATCGAGTCGCTTCGCAAGCGCCGCCTGTTCGTCCGTGGTTTCGGGCAGTCTGCTGGTCGACCGGCCGTGCTCGACGCGCAACCGGTTTTCGATTCCGCGAAAGAAGCGATACGCATCGCGTAACGCCGCCGAATCGCCGCCGGATAGCGCGCCGATTTGCTCCAGCGTGTCCGCGGCGCCCATGACATCGCCGCGCACGAGTTGCGGATGCTCCGTCGCGTACCGAATCTGCAATAAGCGTATTGCAAACTCGATCTCCGCCATCCCGCCTTCGTCTTTCTTCAGACTCGAGCGCGCCGATGACGTGACAAGTTTTCCGCGCATTTCTTCAATATTCGCCAGGTTTTCCCGCGTCAACGGAAGTTCAAAGGCGAGCCGGCGCGCGCGTTCTTCTACCTTGGCCGCGAATGCTTCGTCCCCGCCCACCGCGCGCACTTTGAGCAACGCGAGCCGTTCCCATGCTTGGGCCTCGCTCACGTAATACTCCGCAAGCCGCGCGTCGCTGACAGCCAGACTGCCCTTCGAGCCATCCGGACGCAGCCGCGCATCCACGTCGTAAAGCATTCCGTATCGTGTCAGTTCTTTTAAAATGCGAATGATGCCCGACGCGACATCACTGAAATATTCTACCGGTGACGTTGTGCCGGTGTCCGCGCCGGATTCGTAGACAAACACCAGATCGAGGTCGCTGCCGTACCCCAGCTCGCGTCCGGCGAATTTTCCAAGCGCGAGAACGGCAAAACCCGCGGCCGCGGCCCCGAAGCGTTCCGCGGTTTTTTCGCGCGCCTTCGCAATTGCGTAGCCTAAACACACCTCCGCAAGCAGCGTAAGCTCGCGGCTTATTTCCTCCACTTCGACGCCAGCGATAATGTCGCGCATGCCGATGCGTAGCGTTTCGCCCGCGTGCAGGCGGTACGGCGCGGCTTCACTGTCGTATGCGCGGAGCAGGCTGGCCAGTTGGTCGTCCAGGTCTTCGCGCGTCGCCTCCCGCGCCAACGTCCGCGTGTTGCCAAATGTATCGAATAATCCCGGATCGCGAACCATCAGGTCGGCAAGATACGGACTGTTCTCGACCAGTGTGACGAGATGCTGGCACAAGTTCGGGTTCATTATAAGCGTGTCGTACACCACGCTCGGCGCTCGGACAGTGCCCAGAATCTGGCCAAGCCGGCGCAACGCCGTATCCGGGCCGGAAGCATTGGACAGCGCCTTCAGGAGGGCTGGCGCGATTTTCAGGAACTGCTGTCGCACGTGCAACGTGTGCGAACGCTCGCGCGGGCCCGTGTATAGGGCAAGCAATTCATCGCGCGCCGTGTCCACATTTTGAAAACCAAGATTCAGCAATCCCGCCTTGCCCACATCTCCTTCGGAACGGGAATTCAACAGATCGGTTACCCACAAGTTGCCGCTGCCTTCGGTCGCAAGAAACTGATCGAGAATCTTTCGCGTCGCGTCGGCGCGATCGGAGTAGTCATTCATAAACGACCGTCCATTTGCATAACCGAGCCTGCGGGCAAACACGTCGAGTTCGACCGGATCAGATGGCAGACAGTGGACCTGCCTGCTTCCTTCGATCTGGAGACGGTGTTCTACTTGTCGCAAGAAAACGTAGTTGCTTGCGAGCGTCTGCGCGTCGAGTGGCTTCAGCAATGCCTGTGCGCCCAGCACGCGAATCGCGGGCAACGTCGGCGCCACGCAAAGTTCTGGTATGCGCCCGCCGTTCAGCAGTTGCAGCATCTGCACGGTGAACTCGATGTCGCGAATGCCACCGCGCCCGAGTTTTACTTCGATATCCGATTCACCCCGTTGCGCGATCTGCGTTTCCATCTGCCGCTTGGCGTTTCGGATGTCTTCGAGGGTTTCGTCGTCGAAAAATTTTGGGTACACAAACGCGCGTGTGCTTTCGACGAAATGGCGGCCCAATGCGAAGTCGCCCGCGATGGGCCGCGCCTTGATGAGCGCCTGGCGTTCCCAGGCGTGGCCTTCGCGTTCGTAATAACGCAATGCAGTATCGAGATCGACGGCGAGCGGACCATTTTTTCCGTGCGGGCGCAGCCGCATATCGACACGAAAAATGGACCCTTCCGCGGTATGCTCGGACAACGCGCGAATCATGCGTTCGCCGAGTTTGTGGTAATACTCCGCGTTGCCAATGGATGATGTCCCGCCGGAGGTCTCGCCGTCTTCGCTGTACATGAAAATCAAATCAATGTCCGAGCTGAAGTTCAATTCCTGCGCGCCGAGTTTCCCCATCCCAATCACGACGAACTTCGCGTCGCGCGCACCGTCCTGCGCGCGCGGCGCGCCGAAACGCGGAGCAATATCCAGTTCGGCCACGCAAAGCGCCGCCTCGGACACCGCATCCGCGAAATTCGACAAATCATCCGCGACGGCGGCCACATGACAATGCGCGACGATGTCCCGCGCGGCGATGCGCAGTATTTCCCGGCGGTGCAGCCGGCGCAGCGCGTCACATCGCGTTTCAAACGTGGGAAATGTATCAATACTGTGCAGGGCGTCGGTGAGAATTTTGTCGCGCGGACGCGTATTCTCAAGGTCCGCTTCCTCCCAAAGCCAGAGCATGTATTCGGGATTGCGGCAGACAATATCCGTCAGAAAACTGCTGTGGCCTAGAACTGTCAGCACGAGCCGCGCATAGCGCGGAGTGGCGTTCATGATATCGAGTTCAGCGCCCGGGGTGCGCGATGCGGTAATAAATCGCTCGAACCGGAGTAGTGCAAGGTCCGCGTCGGGCGTTTCCATTAGCGCCGCCGCAAGATGGGTCGCGAAATTGGGACGCTCGCCGTCGATCAACAGCGACAACCTCGCCTGCGCGGCGTCTGGATCGGCGAACGCGACAAGGGCGAACGCGGGTATCACGCGTTGCTCCGCAAGGCGTGCGCCATTCCGGCAATGGATTCGCCTGCAAACTCGAGCAATTTTTCCGCGCGCGCAATCGACTCCTCCAACGGCATCGGGCCGGTTGCGATGCTGAACACCGCGTCAATGCCCTCGCTATACACCGCCTGATACCCATCGCCCAGAGCGCCCGCGACCGCGACTACGGGCACACGGTGCCGCTTCGCGATGCGGGCAACGCCTACCGGCGTCTTGCCATGGACTGTTTGCGCATCGATGCAACCTTCGCCGGTGATGACGAGATCGACGCCGCGCACGGCGTCTTCGAGGCCGCATGCGTCCGCAACCAGCTCAAGGCCGGAGCGAAGCCTGCCGTTTGCGAAAGCCATCAGCCCCGCGCCGATTCCGCCCGCGGCGCCCGCGCCTGGAATCCGCGCAACGTCCAACCCGAAGTGCCTCTCAATAATTTGCGCGTACCGCGAGAGCGCGGCGTCGAGCTGTTCCACTATCTCTGGCGTCGCGCCTTTCTGGGGACCGTACACGCGTGATGATCCACTTGGCCCGCAGAGTGGATTCGTCACATCGCACGCGACATGCACCTGGCATCGCTCCAACCGCGGATGCACTTGTGAAGCATCGATAGTTTCGAGTTCCGCGAGCGCGGCGCCGCCGGGGGAAAGTTCCGCGCCGGACGCATCGCGCAGGGAATATCCCAGTGCCTGCGCCATGCCCGCGCCGCCGTCGTTTGTCGCACTACCGCCGAGACCCAGTATCATCCGGCTCACACCGCGGTCCAACGCCGCGCGCATGAGTTCGCCGGTGCCGCGCGTGCTGGCAATGCGCGGATCGCGTTCGTTTCTAGCCACCAAAGCGAGGCCCGATGCCGCAGCCATTTCGATAACCGCTGTATCGCCATCACCGAGCATGCCCCAGATGGCATCGACCTGCATGCCCAATGGCCCGCTCACGCGCGTGGTGTGGAAAGTTCCCCGCGTTGCATTCACCAGGGCATCGACCGTACCTTCGCCGCCATCGGCCATCGGCATGCACACGACGTCAGCGGCTGGAACCGCGCGCAGTACGCCGGCGGCAATCGCCGCGGCCACGCGAGCGGCGGACAGACATTCCTTAAACGAGTCGGGGGCAACGACAACACGCATGCCGCTAAGAATATCAAATTCGCCCGACAGTAGCGTCAACCAAAAACGTTGTAATCCCGCGCAGTAACCAGCACAGCGCGGCGCACCGCGGTTCAAATAACGCTTGTTCCAAACGATGTTGGGGAAGAGGCCTATTTGGACTGCGGCGGCCCCCAAGACGCCGCTTTGGCTGTTTATCACAGTTGGCCTACCCTTGCGTGCGCGCACGAAGCCGTCGCCCGTAAACAGCCAAAGCGGTAGCTGCGCTTAGGTTCCGTGCAGCTCACTGTTTGGAAGAACAATTCTTCGTATCTACACTCATAGCGACCGCTCCGGCGTCCGCTACGCAACCGCAGTCCAAATAGCGCATGTTTCAGATACGACGTAGGGGAAGCACAAACATTCGTACGCTCGCACATAGCGACCGCGGTCCAAGACGCTCCGCGCGCGTTATTGAAGTCGATTGCGCAAGAATAGTTTTTTGCATTAAATGGCGTTACCGAAAAATTCGTAGTATATTTCCGGAAAAGGGGACACATCATCATGCGAATTTCACGCCGCCAATTCGTAGGACTCATCAGCGCCGCGGGCCTTTCAGGTTGCGCGAAACTCGGGCTCGACAAGGTCGCCGACAAGGTTAAGGCAATCGATGTGATGCCCGGTGCTCCCGGCAAACTCACCTTCGCGGTCATTGGCGACATCCATGTGCTCGATGCGCGTAGCACCAGCATTGTCAATAAGGCTGCATCATCGATCAACGCAAACCCCGATGTGCGGTTCACTGTCATGTGCGGCGACATCGCGACGGATGGGAACTGGTCTGAGTTGAAACTCGCGAAGTCGTCGCTGGACCGGTTGGGGCAGCCCTATTTCGCGATCCCCGGCAATCACGACGTGTGCATGAAAGCGAAAGACATTTACGCCAACTACCGGAAGCAATTCGACGAAGCCGAGTGGCATACGGAAAACGAAGGCTGGTTGTTCATGGGGATCGACTCGACCAACGAAGCGAAGTCCGATGTGTCGATTCGACCTGACCAGATCGAATTGATCGAGCAACAACTTAAACGAACGAACGCGAATCGCCCCATCGCGCTGTTCTCGCACCACCCTTTCAACCCGAATTCAAAAGCCTATCGCGTGCAGAACGCCGACGAGTTGATTGGGCTCTTCTCCGGCCACAACCTCAAACTTGTCGCCGCGGGCCATTTCCACGGCAATCAGGAAGAAACGCGTGACGGCATTCTCTTCACCACCACCGCGTGCTGCTCGTCCACCCGCGATAACCACGACGGAACGACGTCGAAGGGGTACCGGCTGTTTCACATTGAGAACGAAACGATCACGACGAAGTATGTGGAGGTGATGGCGTAAGTAGGTGCGATCAGGCAAGTCGTCGTTTTGCGGCATATTTTTTGCGAAATGGAGTTATCTTTTTCAATTCCTCAGATAGATTCGCTTCGGCAACTTCGATATCATGCGCCGCTTGAGCCCGTAGCCAATAACCATTCGATAACCCAAAGAACTTGCAGAGTCGCAAGTCCGTATCGGCTGTAATGGTCCGCTTTCCCGCTACAATTTCGCCGATTCGTTGCGCAGGCACGTCGATCTCTTTGGCCACACGGTATTGTGAAAGGTCCATCGGCACGAGGAACTCCTCGCGCAGAAGTTCGCCGGGGGTGACGGGTTTAAGCTTGCGCATAGTCAAATCCTCTAATGATAATCGGCAATTTCTACGTCCTCTGCGCCCGCAAGCGTCCATTTGAAGCAAATGCGGTATTGATCATTGATTCGAATACTGTACTGTCCCGCGCGGACTCCACGAAGTGCTTCCAACCGGTTTCCCGGCGGAACGCGCAAGTCCTCAAGCCGTCCCGCGATCTGTAATTGACGGAGTTTTCGCATTGCGACACGCTCAAAAGCCGCGAAACGTTTCACCCTGTCGCCGTTAGCGAGGGTTTCCGTATCCGCGCAATTGTACGAGACGATCACATGCACATAGTAACGCGGCGCGTGATGCTGTTCAAATCGGGAATTAACCATGAGATCGTCCGTGCAGATGGTGATTCGGACAATACATTCTGTTAGATTGCGCGGACAACCTGGACGCAAAAAGGGTGTATACATGAAATTAAATGCGCGCCGTTTCTCCGCAACGGCAGTGATCTGCTTATCAGTCATGATTTCGGGAATCGCGCAGCCAACCGGGGAGGCCGTCCGCGACCGCGCTTTTTTGTTCGACCGCTCCAACCTCGTGGCTTGGTGCATTGTTCCGTTCGATTCGCAGAAGCGCGGGCCGGAGGCGCGGGCGGAAATGCTGGCGCGGATGGGCATATTCAAGTTTGCGTATGACTGGCGCGCGGAGCACATTCCGGCGTTTGACGAAGAAATCGAGACGTTGAAGCGGTGGAACATCGAGTTGAGCGCGTTCTGGTTTCCCGGCGCGTTGAACGATGAGGCAAAGACCATTCTCGATGTGCTCAAGCGCCACAACGTCAAGACGGAGCTGTGGGTTTCGCAAGGCTTCGGCGATGTCCAATGCACGCCGGAGGAACACAAACAACGCATTGATGCCGCGGTGCTCGCACTTCGACCTATCGTCGATGCCGCTGCTGAAATCGGCTGCAAGGTGGGCCTCTACAATCATGGTGGATGGTTCGGCGAACCGGAAAATCAGATCGAGATCATCAAGGCGCTCAACGCGCCGAACGTCGGCATTGTCTATAACCTGCACCACGGCCACGCGCACCTGGATCGATTTCCTGAACTCCTCAAAGCGATGATGCCGCACCTCTATTGCATCAACTTAAACGGGATGACCAAGGACGGCGAAGCGAAGGGCGAGAAGATCATGCCGATCGGCAATGGCGATCTTGATCTCGCCTTGCTGCGCACGATCCGCGACAGCGGATACACCGGACCAATCGGCGTGCTCGGCCATACCATGGACGATGCGGAAGAAACCCTGCTCGACAATCTTGACGGGCTCGAGTGGTTGATTCCGCAGTTGGATGGAAAACCGCCTGCCGGGCCGCGTCCCCCATTGGGCGTGGGCAGCAGAGGCGCGGCGCACGGCGTGCCAAGCATATCCGACGCATTCGGCCTTGCACTTTCCGGGAGCATCGTCGAGCCGGGAAAAGACGCATTCCGCGCACCGCCGCTCACGATCGAATGTCGCTCGCGGCTGCATAGCGCAACCGGCTACAACATCCTCGTGGCAAACGACACCAAAGCATCCGGCGCGCATTGGGAAGTATTCACCGAAGCAGGCTCCGGGAAACTCGCTGTCTATACGCCCGGACTCGACCCCGACCACACGCGCACGGACATAAACGTATGCGATGACGCATGGCATCACGTCGCGGTGCAGTACGGCACGGACCACGTGCGAGTATACGTCGACGGCAAGCAGGTTGCGGACCAGGCCTACACGAATAGAGGCCGGCCTGTTGCGCCTGGCGGCTTGGCGATAGGACGACTCGTGGAAGGCGGATTCTTCTGCGACGGTGAGATCGACGAGGTGCGCATTTCAAAGGGAATTCGCGATATCGCGCCCACGAACACACCCGTATCGCGCGATGACGCGACCCTCGCGCTCTGGAACTTCGATGAGCTGTCAACTTCGCAAGCATCGCGTATAGAGATTGAAGATCCAGCACGTCGCGCCGCGCTCCCGGAGTTTCAAGTCATTCCCGCGGCGGAACCCGACTCGTTGACGCCCGCGCTTCCGTTGCCGGATAACTTTCGCGCTGTGTGGTCCCGCTCGCACGGCGACGACCACAACACGCGCTTTGCCGCGGCGACACAGATCACGCGCGACAACGTAAAATATCTAAAGCGCGCGTGGGAATACCGCTCGGGCGACGGCCCGGCAAACATACAATGCAACCCGATCGTCGTTGATGATGTTATGTACGCGCCGACTTCGGGCCAACACGTTGTCGCCGTGAACGCAACGAACGGTAACGAGCTTTGGCGGTTCAAACCGGAAGGCCAACCCGCATTTCGTGGTCTTACATTTTGGCAAGGAACGGACGCCGAATCGCCGCGCCTGTACTTCAACGCGGGCGATTCGCTTTACGCACTCGATCCGGTAACGGGCAAACCCATCGCGGACTTCGGCGATCACGGCAAGGTCGTGACCGGCGAAGTCCGCGTTGCGTGCGCCATACACAAGAGCGTATTAGTCATCGCGCGCTATGAAGGCGGTGTCGCGGGCTACGATGTGGTCAGCGGCGCGCCGCTGTGGACGTTCAATACCATCCCGCAAGACGGCGAATATGGCCGCGACACCTGGAGCGAACTCGAGCAGGGCGCAAACTGCTGGGGCGGCATCGCCCTCGACGATCAACGCGGCATTGTGTACATCGCAACCGGTTCTCCCAAGCCAAACTTCGCGGGCAACACGCACCTGGGACAGAACTTGTTCGCCAACTGCGTGATCGCGCTCGATGCTGTCACCGGCAAACGTCTCTGGCACTTTCAGGACGTGCGGCACGACGTCTGGGACCTTGATCTGCCCGCGCCACCGATTCTCGTAACAATTGATTGGCAAGGCCGAAAAGTTGACGCCGTCGCGCAACTCACCAAGACCGGCAACACCTACGTGCTCGATCGCGTCACGGGGGAAAGCCTGTTTCCGATTCGATTGCGCAGCGCGCCCGTGTCCACCGTGCCCGGCGAACGCACGTGGCCATATCAACCCGACATCGAATTGCCTGAACCTTTCTCGCGCCAGCAGTTCACGCTCGACGATGTCACGGATCGCACCGAAAACGCTCACACGCACGTCATGAAGCAATTGGCGAACGCTGCCTACGGGTGGTTTCAACCGATGATCGAAGACAAACCCGTCGCCCTGTACGGATTTCATGGCGGCGCGGAATGGACCGGCGGCTGCTTTGATCCGAAAACCGGAAGGCTGTACGTGTCCAGCAATCACCTGCCGTGGATCGTCACATTATTTCGACCCGATGAAGTAAATATCGACCCCAATGAGCCGCCCACCAAAGGCCGAGTCGTCTACGAAGCCAATTGCATGAAGTGTCATGGCAGCGATCGACGCGGCGTCGGCTCAAACCCCCCATTGCAAGGACTTGCGCGCCGGACGGATGACGCAAAAGTTCTCGAGCTTCTCAAAACCGGGCTCAACCTCATGCCCGCCGCGCCAGAGTTCACTGAGGACGAAAAAGTCGCGCTGCTCGATTACATTTTCCTGCGCGACGTGCCCGCGTCCGCCGTGCGTCCCGCATTAAATGGCGCGATGCCGCGCTACTCGCACAACGGCTACCCAAAACTGCTCGACGATGAAGGCTACCCCGGCTGCAAACCGCCGTACGGCACGTTAAATTGCATTGACCTCGCATCCGGCAAACTTGCGTGGCAAGTTCCGCTCGGCGTTTATCAGGACCTCGCCGACTGGGGCGACGACCAGACCGGCGCGGAGAACTTTGGCGGACCATCGGTGACAGCCGGCGGACTCGTCTTCTGCGCGGGCGCGGCAGACCTGAAAATCCGTGCGTTCGATGCAAACACTGGCGAGGTGCTTTGGGAGCACCCACTCCCCTTCGGAGGTTATGCACCACCCACCATCTACGAAGCCGGCGGCAGACAATACGTCGTCATCGCGGCGACCGGCGGCGGAAAACTCGGCACGCCCACGGGCGATTCATATGTGGCGTTTGCGCTATGATGAAAACCATCACACGATGAAGAAGAAAACCGCCAGACCGGCACGAGCCGCTCCCGTAGAGGCTCAGCCCAACGGCCTTGGCCCGTTGATTGCGGAAGTTCGCGGATTGATTCAATCTGCCCGACACGCCGCCGCCACCACCGTCAATACTCTCCAGGTACTTACCAATTTCGAAATTGGCCACCGAATTGTCGAATATGAGCAGAAGGGCGAATCACGGGCCGAGTACGGTAAAGAGCTCTTAAAGGAGCTCTCTGTGCGCCTCTCGGCGGAGTTCGGCAAAGGGTTCTCTCTCACCAATCTCAAGTTGATGCGCCAATTTTTTCTCAATAATCGGCATCGAATTGGTCAGACACTGTCTGACCAATCGCAACCAATAAGCCAGACAGTGCCTGGCCAATTCACATTTGAGCAGAAGCCCTCTGGGAAATTGGCCCCAGTCGCCTTTTCGCGGCCACTGTCTGCTACATCGGGCTTATCTTTTGGCTTAAGTTGGTCCCATTGCGTCCTGCTCATGAGCATCGAGGAATCTGACGAACGCAGCTTCTATGAGATTGAAGCGGATTCGGGAAGCTGGTCGCTTCGCGAACTCAAACGCCAGGTAGCGTCATGCCTATACGAACGCCTCGCCCTTAGCCGGAAAAAGAACGAGGTGCGCAAACTCGCCGCCGAGGGCCAGATTATCTCCAAGCCGGAAGACGTGCTAAAGGAACCTTATGTCCTCGAGTTCCTCGGTCTCGACGAGAAAGCCAACTATACGGAGTCCGATCTGGAGCAGGCCATCATTGACCGTATCGAGCACTTTCTGCTCGAACTCGGCAAAGGATTTCTTTTTGAATCCCGCCAACGCCGGTTCACATTTCATGAGGATCACTATTACGTCGATCTTGTCTTCTACAATCGCCTTTTGCGCTGCTACATTCTCATCGACCTCAAGCTCGACAAAATCTCGCATCAGGACCTCGGCCAGATGCAGATGTACGTCAATTATTTCGATTTGCACGAGAAGCTGCCAGAAGAAAACCCGACCATTGGTATAGTCCTTTGCAAGCGAAAAAAGGACGCAATCGTTGAACTCACCCTCCCACGCGACGCAAACATTCACGCCCGCGAATACAAGCTGTACCTGCCTTCCAAAGAACTGCTGAAAAAGAAGTTGATCGAATGGACCAGTCAGCAAGAAAACGAATGACGATCGAAACTACGCGACTGCGTTTGCCGTTAATTTCGCTTCGGTTATTCGATGCGTGCATCGCGGGCGACCGCGAAACGGCGGAGCAACTCGCTGGAGTCGCGATTCCCGACGATTGGTTGCAACGTCCCGAATACGCAAAAATGCGCCGTGACCAGTTGATCGCCGATCCTGTCTATGCGCCATGGTGCGTGCGAATGATCGTGTTGAAGGAAACAAACACCATGATCGGCCACATCGGTTTTCACGCCCCTCCGAACCCTGAAGGGTTGCGCGCAATCGCGCCCGGCGGCATCGAATTTGGTTACACCATCTACGAACCACACCGCCGTCGCGCATACGCGACCGAAGCCGCGATAGGGCTGATGCGCTGGGCGGTCACGGAGCATGGCATCCCGTCGTTCGTTGTCTCCGTATCGCCGCAGAACGTTGCATCGCAGGCGATGGCAAAAAATCTCGGATTCATTAAAGCCGGCGAACAAATGGACGAAGTGGACGGACTGGAAGATGTGCTTGTGCTCCGCGGAGAGCCATTGGAATTCATCACCAATACAAGCGTCACCAGGAAGATTAGATGAGAGGCCGGTTCCCCCTACGCAGTGCTTTATAGTCGCCTGCAAGGATAATCATGAGGCACTAGGAGGATCCGGCGGGGAGAATTACGAGGCGTTTCCCAGCGCTTTCGAACTGGAACCAACGCCGGCAATGCCATAACTCTTTAAGATGCCAAGACCAGAATTTCCACCACGAAGACACGAAGGTCACGAAGAAGGCAAATGCCATTCGGTTCCAATCAAAGGACCTCTTTCAATCGAATCGCTTTCATTCTTGGCATTTCTTCGTGTTATTCGTGCCTTCGTGGTGGAATGTCTTTATGCCGTTTCGTCGTACACGATTGGGAAATCGTCGCCTTCAATGATCGCGCCTTCGTCAATCACGGGCGTGTGTTGCAGTAGCGGGTGTTTACCATCGGCGCAACGCGTTTCGGGATGCATGAAATTCAGCACCACCCCGCGGCGCGGACCATCCGATCTGTTGCCGTAAGAGCCATGCAAGGTCATCGAATCGTGAATGGAACATTCGCCTGCCTTGAGCAGCATCGGTTCCGGTTTAAATTCCGCGAGTTGTTCCGGCGTGAGCACCGTCTTGATCCCATCCATGTTCTCCAGCAACTGCAGTTTCGGCAATAACGGCCATTTGTGGCTGCCGGGTACATAGTGAATGCAGCCGTTATCAAGGGTCGTGTCATCCAACCCGATCCACACCGTCAAATGCCGCGACGGAATCGCGCGCGTCCAATATGAATAATCCTGGTGCCACGCAACGACGCCGGGATGCCGCTTGGGTTTGTAAAAGACCTGGTCGTGCCAAAACCGCACTTTTGGCGAATGCAACAGTTGGCCGACTGGCACCGCGATTGCCGGGTGATACAGAATATCGTGAAACGCCTCATCAATGCGCCACGCGCCAAGGAAATGAAACACGTTCTGTTCCGGCGCGCTTTTCCACGCTTCGTCGATTTCGTACAGCTCGCCCAGTCGCGGGTTCTCGCCCGTGCGGATGCGTTCGAGCCCTTCCCGCAAGGCTTCGATCTGTTTGGCGTCCAGCACGCGCGGCCCTTTGATCACCCCGCGCTCGCCGAATTTCTTCACCAGCGCATCGCTGATGCGATACCGCTGTGCATCGTCCTTCGCGTTCAGCGCGGGAAAGAGCGTGCCCGCCATGCCGCGGTGCGTCCGGTATTCAACGTGCGTCGTCGCCATGGCTGATTTCCTCCGTTGCCCAATCCATAATTGTGCATAACGCGCGGCAGGCTTACAATGCGGGGATTATGGGGACCTATACGACGTATAAGATAGGCTGTAGCGATTGGGAGGAATCATCGAATGATGTCACTTTTGCTCGTAGCGTGCGCTTTTGCGGCCGATCCGCAGGCGCTTGTGGGAACCGCGCCGCTCACCATGCAGGGCGATATCCCCATGCAGATGGTCGCCGGGATCGACACCTATCTCAATCGCGCGCTTGAAGAAAGCGTCGCCAAACGCGCGGCACACTGGAACCGGGATTTCTCGTCGCACGAGGCGTACACCAAATCCGTAGAACCGAACCGTAAACGGTTCGCAACAATCATCGGCGCGACCGACACGCGGCATGCGCCCAACATGGAAATCATTTCCACGCCGGGATCGAAGACGACACACGGAAACCTTGACGTGCGCGTGAATACCGTGCGCTGGCGCGTGCTGCGCGGTGTCGAAGGCGAAGGCTTGCTGCTCGAACCTACGGAATCCGTGATTGCGCAGATCGTCGCGTTGCCGGATTGCGACACCACGCCGGAAGAATTCGTTTCGCAGGAAAACATTGGGGACATAAAGCCCGGCGGGGGCGTGAAACATTTGGTGCAACTGGGATGTCGCGTCATCGTGCCGTCCCTAATCAACCGGGCCGACACCTACTCCGGCACGCCGGGATTGCGCATGACGAATCAGCCGCACCGCGAGTTTGTCTATCGCACTGGATACGAATTGGGCCGGCACATCATCGGATACGAAGTACAAAAAGTGCTTGCCGCGGTTGATTGGCTTGCAGAGCGCGATCCCGGGCTTCCCATCGGCGTGTCCGGCTATGGCGAAGGCGGCCTCATTGCCTTATATGCCACGGCCATCGACACGCGCGTTCGCGCAGCCGTTGTCACCGGATATTTTGGCCCGCGGGAAGAGGTATGGGCTGAACCCATCTATCGCAATGTGTGGTCACTGCTGGATGAATTCGGTGACGCGGAAATCGCCAGCCTCGTTGCGCCGCGCCCGCTCTATATCGCGACTCGGGAACTTCCCCGGGTGGACGGCCCCCCGGAACCAACCGGTGAGCGGAATGGCGCGGCGCCGGGTAAGATCACGACTCCGGACCCGGCACTGGTCGCAACAGAGGTCGCGCGCGCGGCTGCACTAGTCGAGGGACTGCAACCACCGGCTGAGATTCTAGCGGTGAAGTCTTTGGGAAGCACAGACTCTCAACTCGAGCTTCAGTTGCTGCCTGGAATGGGTGTTGCAATGAGATTTAGCGGCATTTTTCGCACTACAAAGTTGGAGCTGCCCGAAAACGCGACTCGTGACAATCGCATGCAACGGCAAGTGCAGCAACTCGTTGATGACACGCAATATCTCATGCATCAGGCGGAGTTCCGCCGGAAGGAATTTTGGGCAAAGGCCGATGCGACTTCGCCGGAGACATGGGCTAAAACAGTCGGGCCGTACCGCGACTATTTCGATAAAGAAGCCATTGGCGCGTTGCCCGGAATTGAATTGCCGCCGAACGCGCGCACGCGACTCGTTTATGATCAGCCCACGTATCGCGGCTACGAAGTGGTATTGGACGTGTTGCCCGATGTGATTGGGTACGGAATCCTGCTGGTTCCAAAAGATATCGCAGCGGGTGAGAAGCGACCCGTAGTTGTCTGTCAACACGGGCTTGAAGGCCGCGTGCAGGACGTCGCTGATCCCGCGGTGAATAGCGATTACTACCACCAGTTCGCGTGTAAACTCGCAAAGAAAGGCTTCATCGCGTACGCGCCGCAGAACCCCTACATTGGCGAAGACAAGTTTCGCGTGTTACAACGGAAAGCGAATCCGCTAAAGCTGTCGTTGTTCTCGTTCATCGTGCGGCAGCATGAACAGACTTTGAACTGGCTTGGCGCGCTGCCGTTTGTCGATGAAGAACGGATCGCGTTTTACGGACTCAGTTACGGCGGGAAGACCGCGATGCGCGTACCCGCGCTGCTAGACGGCTATTGCCTGTCGATCTGTTCCGGCGACTACAATGAATGGATTTGGAAATGCGCGAGCGTTCATCATCCGCTCAGCTACGTCTTCACGGGTGAAGACGAAATGTGGGAATGGAACCTGGGCAACATGTTCAATCACGCCGAAATGAGCTGGCTAATTTATCCGCGACCGTTCATGGTCGAACGCGGACATCATGACGGCGTCGGCTACGACGAATGGGTCGCCAACGAGTTCGCAAAGACAAAACGCCACTACGCGCTACTCGGCTCCGGCGATAACGCGGTGATCGAATACTTCGACGGCCCCCACATGATCAACGGCGTAGGCACGTTTGAATTCTTGCACGAAAAACTGAATTGGCCGTAACCAGCCCGTCGTTACTCCGGAGGGCGGGTTTTCTAACCCGCGATTGATTTGTTTTGTTCAGAAATGGCGGGTTAGAAAACCCGCCCTCCTACAAGATCAACACCGGTTTCCCCAAACACTTCCGCGTCTCGATGGATTCGAGCGCGTCTGGCAATTCTTCGAGGGGATACTCGCGCGAGACCACCGGTTTGATCTTGCCGTCGTTGTACAGGCCATAGAGGATGTCTTGTGTCTCGACGACCAGCGCGGGATTCCGCGTCTGGTACGCGCCCCAGAACAAGCCAAGCACGCCGAAGTTTTTCACGAGCATGCGGTTCGCCGCGATTGTAGGGATGCGTCCCGCGGCGAAACCAATGACGATAAGGCGCCCTTCAAACGCCACGCACTTCGTGCTCGAATCAAACACATCGCCGCCAACGGGATCGATGATGACGTCCGCGCCGCGTCCTTGCGTGATGTCTTTCACTGCTGCAACAAAATCGCCGGTGCGATAGTTGATCGCGTGGTGCGCGCCGCATTGCTTGCACAGAGCGGCTTTGTCATCCGCGCCGGCCGTCGCGATGACATTGGCGCCAAGCGCCAAGGCAAGCTGTATCGACGCCGTGCCCACGCCGCCGGCACCGCCATGAACGAGCACCCATTCGCCCGGCTTCAGTTGCGCGCGATGCACCAGCGCGAAGTACGACGTTTGATAGTTGATCGTGAACGCCGCCGCTTCCGCGAAAGACATTGCATCGGGAATCGCATACGAAACCTGGTCCAGCGCAAGCATGTGTTCCGCGAACGCGCCCATCAGATTCACCGTAACAACGCGATCGCCTACCTTAAAGCGCGAAGTTTTTCCCGACTCCGAAACGACGCCCGCCGCCTCGCTCCCCGGCACGAACGGCAACGGCGCTTTCATCTGGTAGTTACCGGAAATGTTCAACAAGTCAGCATACATCACGCCCGCGGCCTTCACGTCGATCACCGCGGATTCGCCTTCTGCCTCTGGCGCGTCGGCCTGCGCAAGCTGCAACGCCGTCTTGTACGGACCGAATTGATTGACCACCCATGCGCGCATTGCTTTTACCCCAAATAATTGGTTAGTTATTAAAACTTGTCGTACCGTTCGTGCGTCCCGATCCAGAGCCAAATAAAGGATTCTCCATCGCGAAACTTGCCGATCGCCCGATAGTGCGCGCCGATCCGAACAGACCAGAGATCATCATGAATCGGTTTGAACCGCAACGATGGATGTCGGGGATTGGCCTGCCACAGGTGGAAGTTTTTATCGGCAAGCGCTCGTATTTCCGATGGCAGCGATTTGTAAAACTCCCAGAATCGTGCGCTGGCGAGACTTTTCACGGAAACGGACGTAACTTACCGCTGTCAAAGACTTCGTCGGCTTCCCGTGCCAGATCGGCGAACCTCCCAGCGCGCGCGTCCTCCTGCATCTCGCGGTCCCATTCGTCGTTTGGCCAATTCTGGAGCCAAGCGTTCAACTCGCACCGTTCCCGTTCGGATAGCGCTTCGATGGCTATTTTAATTTCTTTGAGGCTCATATTCTGAATCCTATCGCTGCACTGCGTTACAGCAACCCCGGCAGGGGAGTCAAAGCGCGGTCTGCGTCTCGTCACGCCGCACCTCTAAAGTTGAGACATATACTTCAGACCGTTGGCGGTTTACTATTTCGCTTTCGGACGCGGTTTCGAGAAAAAGTTCCATTGCTTCAGCGAGCATTTGCCGAGCCTCTTCGACGGTACCGCCTTGGCTGGCAATATCGTACTCGGGACATAGCGCGACATAACCATCGTCTTCGCGCTCGATTATTACTGTGAGCCGTTGCAACGCCGACATTGGGAATCCTCTCGATTTGTGCCGTAGCGATTTTGAAGTGTTGGCTTTGCATATTCAACAAACAAAAAAGGCGGACCCCATGGCGCAGGTCCGCCCCGACAGGTTGTTCGCTATATCAGCAGGGCAATTCCCAGCCCTTCCTGTATTCCTTGCTCACGATTTCCTTCGCGTTACGGACATTCGTGACTTCACCCTTGACATTGTCCCATCGCAGCTTTTTGCCGGACTTCACGACAAGGTTTCCAAACTGCACCATTTCCGTGAACCTTCCCGCGCGCGCGTCCTCTTGCATTTCGCGGTCCCAATGGTCGGTCGGCCATTTCTGGAGCCACGCATTCAGTTCGCAACTCTCCCGCTCGGATAGCGCTTCAATAGCTAGCTTTATATCGTTCAAGCTCATTATTGGCTTTCTTGATTATTTTGGAATATCCACGGATTCCACAAGTCTTAGAATATCAGGATTTGGTTCCTGTAGTTCTAGCGGTACATCATCACCGGGACTAATCGACGCGTCGAGCAGATCAAGCTGCTTTCCCTTACATGGTCCATTCTGAATTTCGCCGATGACATAGACCACTGACCAACTTATTGAATGCGCCCCATGTCTAATTAGCTTCACTACCCTAAATTTTGTTCCCTTGGCTACAATTCCTTTGATATTCGGCCATTTACGAGGCTCCTCATGGTACATTTCAAGTGTTTGGGGCACCGTAAAATGTCCCCCAGGCGGTGTGTATTGTTCCGGCGGCTCAAGGAAAAGCTGCTTCCTTCTCCAATCACTACCCTCATAAATAAAGCTATCCACCTGCAACTCATAGTCGGCGCCTACTTTATACCCACCCGCGTATGCAGCTTTCCCCGTTACATCTTCGGTGTATTCCCCGATAAGAAGAGACAGTACAAATCCGTTGGTGACGCATCCAGAGACCAAACCGTAGATGCACACTACAAGTGCTTTTGTACATATTCTAGCGAGCGTATACTTTGGAATAAATGCACATTTCGTTGACATTGGTGTTCCTTCAGTATACTTCTGCTTTCCAATGAATAGCCGTTCACAAGTTTCGGGTTCACACAGGCTGACCCCGAGCTTCCTCCTTAATTGATTCTAGTGTCCGCTAACAATCGCCGCAATACGAGAGGAAACCATAAGAAAAAAAGGCGGGCCCTACAGCGCCGGCCCGCCTTATCAAATTGCTTGACTCAGCAGGGCAATTCCCAGCCCTTCCTGTATTCCTTGCTCACGATTTCCTTCGCGTTCCGGACGTTGGTGACTTCGCCTTTGACGTTGTCCCAGCGCAGTTTTTTGCCGGACTTCACGACGAGGTTGCCAAACTGCACCATTTCCGTGAACGGTCCCGCGTAGTCGAAATTCGAGCAAGCGACACCGTTGCCCTTGCATGCTTGCAGGAAGTTGGCGAAGTGGTCTTCGCCCGGAATGCGCGGAATCGAAGGCGTAGGCTTCGTGTAGCTCGCCATCTTTTCGTCCGGCACAAGACGCGGGTTGCCGCCGTATTCACCCTGCGTGACGATGCCGCTCTCTCCTATGAGGAACGATCCATTCATGTTGTTGTCGCCGAGCACGCACGTATCGGGAATACCGGCAGGCCGCTTCGGACGATTGTAGATTTTCTCACCCGGATTCTTCGGGTCCGGCCAATGTCCGTCGTACCAGTACACATCCACTTCCGGCATGCCGCCGCCTTCCGCGAAGTGATACTTGATGGTCGAGGTCAGTGGGAAGGTCTGCTTGTTGACGCCTTCCTGCATGACCACTTCGACGGTGAACCAGGGGCGTTCGTTGAGTTTCAGGCACATATACACCGGGTCCATGATGTGACAAGCCATATCACCGAGCGAACCGGCGCCGAAATCCTGCCATGCGCGCCAATCGTGCGGGGCGTAGGCCTTATTGAACGGTCGCCACGGCGCCGGGCCGAGCCAGCGATCCCAGTCCAGACCATCCGGGGGTGTTTGCGGCTCGAAGGGTTCCGCGCGGCCCTGATTCTTCCACACGGGGCGGTGCGTCCAGACGTGGGCTTCCTGCACGTCGCCAATTGCGTTGCCCCAGATCATTTCGCAAAGTTCACGGCACCCGTTGTCCGAGTGGCCCTGATTTCCCATTTGCGTGGCCACGCCCATTTCGCGCGCGGTCAGTGTGAGCAGGCGCGCTTCTGCCACGGTGTGCGTAAGAGGCTTCTGCACGTAGACGTGCTTGCCCATTTTCATGGCCATGTACGCAGCCGGGGCGTGCATGTGATCCGGTGTCGACACGTTGACGGCGTCGATTTCCGGGTGTTTTTCGAGCATGTTACGAAAGTCTTTGTATTTCGCCACATTTGGGTTCAATCCGAACACCTGCGCGGCACGGTCCCAGTCGACGTCGCACAATGCGACGACATTCTCGCCCAGGTTCTGAAAACCGGTGATGTCCCCCGCGCCTTTCCCGCCGGCGCCAATTGCGGCTACGTTCAGTTTTTCGTTCGGAGAAACTTTCCGCGGAACAACTTTCGCCGAATTCGGCGCGGCCGCCGCTCCGGTGAACGTCATCACCGCCGTAGTGGTCGTCGCCGCGAGAAACGCGCGGCGGCTCAACGACATCTCACTCATGAATGAACTCCCTTCCAGACCTCGATACTACGCACGGCAGCGAAGCCCCCGTGCAGCCCCGTTTTTCCCCGCCCAAGCGGAGAAATAAAACTATACTCCCGCGCGGGCTTTCCGTCCAATCGCCGCGTTCAATCCGTTCAAGATTTGGACCGCGGTGGCGAAGCGGGTAGCGTAGACACCGCTTTGGCTGTTTAGGGGAGAGGGCGTCGTGCGCACAGGTAGGGGGTAGACCAACTGGGATAAACAGCCAAAGCGGCGCCTTTGGGGCCGCCGCAGTCCAAATAGGCTTGCTCTCGTAACGAAGCATTTACACCGAGCGCGTCCGGACCGCGATGGAGAACTGATTGCGCAAGTTCTTCACGTCACGTATTGTGAATGCGGAAAATGAGCACTACTTTCGGAGGTCTACTGCAATGCTGCTCAGACGGCGTGAATTTCTAAAGTTGTCCGCGGCAGCCGCCGCGATCGCCGCCATGCCCATCCCCGCCACCGCCAAGGTTGTCAACGGCATTCCT
>Ga0163150_10002398_pt1 | contig 28725 bp, 22 predicted proteins | sample OliLakLV19P2IB_FD_148628 | JGI IMG/M metagenome (GOLD analysis project Ga0163150, IMG submission 148628) | Freshwater microbial mat bacterial communities from Lake Vanda, McMurdo Dry Valleys, Antarctica - Oligotrophic Lake LV.19.P2.IB | ecosystem: Environmental > Aquatic > Freshwater > Lake >...
ATTGTGGGGGTTGGAAAAGACTTCCGTGTTTAAATTGAGTTTGATTTCTTCTAATTCTCCCTAACATCTGAGGGTATTCAGATTCGCCAGGATCAATTTCAAGGTGAGAGGCGGGGATTTTTTGTGGAAACCGCTCCTTGAAAAGAAAAAATCAGAACCCTCTTCCGCCAGCAGGTGGCTCAATTTATCTGAGCAGTGGTGGGTCAATTTAAGTGAGCGGCAAAGAGCACTCCCACAACTTCTAGAATTAAATCGGTCGAGGCATGAGGAACTCCGATGCCGAAACCGATTCCTGTGCTCATTGAGGATTCGCGCTTTGTGACGCTCTCCACGATTGCGTTCCGGTGCTCGGGCCTGATTTTGTGAATGGACACCAGTTAGTCAATCAACTCATCAATGGCTTTCCAACGTTTTTCTGCGTGCAAGTCAACCGGCCCCAACAAGTCACCTAAATCCATATTCCCTTCGGTTTTGCACATTCATTTAGTCCTCAGGCAACATAAGCTCGATGTGGTTCACCTGAAGCCAATGGATGACTGCTTCTCGCAAATCGTGAGTGAACTCAATCAGTTCCTTGGCCTCGTTGCGGGTTGCAGCGCCCGCCCGATCATATTCGACAGTATTTCGCTTGGTCCGGCAGGCATCCAAATATTCCGCGTCCGCCTTTCGACCTGGCCCAAGAATCAACGGCAACGCTTGCAATGTTCGGAAGTGTTGCAGTGTTTTCTCCGGGCGATACCCCGAAACATGCAGAAGGATTGTGCAGAGTTTTAATGCGGCATTGTAGGCAATCCCAAATTGCCAATCCGCTGAAATGTCCCCTTGAGCATCTGCCAGGTCGCGCTTCACGATTGTGAGCAAATCCTGAACTTCCCTCGGACTGCTTTGATGCGGCCGCAACCAGCCGTTACGAGCCCATAGTTCTAAGCTCATCTTCGTTTCCTTTAACGAACAGTTTTGGTTCTTTCATAATGGTGGTCACGAAGTGATCGCCTTGCTTGAATCGCTCCAGAAACTCCTCCGGTTTCATCACGTGAGAATTAATTTCTCGGACGAGTTTTTCCGGCAATCCCGAAAGTAGCGAAACCAACTTTCGTAATCCAATCGCTCCCAAAACCATCAAATCAATATCACTCTCCACCTTTGCCTTGCCACTGGCAACCGAGCCAAAAACAAAAGCAAAAGGAACATCGGCACTTTCTAAAGCGCTGCTAAGCACACCAATTAACCCTTCCGTTTTCAGGACCAAGGAACACAACTCCGGATAAGCGGGATGAGATTTGTTGGCAGAAAAATAAACTCGATTCCCATTTTTCCGAGAATGAATCAAACCGACTTCGGTCAAATGGCGAAGCTCCTGTTGAATGGTGCCTAACGACAAGCCGGACTGACGCACCAATTCGCGCATGTGCAGTTCGGGGCCGGACAGCCCGAAGAGAATTCGAAACAGCTCCCCTTTTACCCTCGAAGAAACAATATCAATCAATCGCGCCATGTTCGGTTAAACCATACAATTGTTTGGTTAAACCAGTCAAACTCCTAAATTTCAAAGCCGATCCCGAATGCCTGCGGTTTCGGTGAGAAACCTGTCGAGCTCCGTTTTTGCGTAAAGCGGATGCCGCAATGCGCGGGATGGGTTCAGTAATCCGCGTTTGGTCAACCGATAAATAGTTGGTACCGAAACGCCCAAGTATTCTGCGGCTTCTATACTCATCACTCATCACTAGCCAATCATCCCAACTGCACCCGCACCGCCGGTTCCAAATTGCCTTTTAAGAATTTTGCAGCCAGTTCCTCAAATCGTTCGGTGTCATCGGTGACGCATGGGTAGATTTTACCTTCATACTTTCTCGGTCCCCTCAACAAGTTCAGATGTCCCAACCGCTCCAATACATACCGGGCGCAGGTTTCCGCCGAGTCCACCAAGGTCACGTTTTTTCCCGCCACGGAGCGGATCAATTTTTTCAACAGCGGATAGTGGGTGCAGCCCAGCACCAGGGTGTCGATGTTTCTCCGTAACATCGGTTCCAGATATTCATGGATCACCGAAAGGGTCACGGAATGGCTGGTCCACCCCTCCTCCACCAGGGGAACCAGAAGCGGGCATGGTCGGACAAAAATCTGGGCTTGGTCATTTCGAGCCAGGATCTCCCGGTTGTAAGCCTGGCTCTTGATCGTTGCGTTGGTTCCAATGACACCAATCCGCAGGTTCTTGCTCCTGGCTAGGGCGGCCCGGGCGCCGGGGATGATGACGCCGAAAACAGGGATTTGAAAACGCTGTTCCAACACCGGCAAAGCCCAAGCCGACGCGGTGTTGCAAGCCACCACCACCGCCTTGACCCGGCGCTCAATCAAAAACTGGGTGTCTTCGCAGGCGAACCGCACCACGGTTTCAGGCGACTTCGTTCCGTAGGGAACGCGCGCGGTGTCGCCCAGATAAATCATGTCTTCGTAGGGCAGAACCTTGTGCAATTCCTGAACCACGGTCAGTCCACCGATGCCCGAATCAAATATGCCTATCGGTGACCGCACGCTGATTTCCGGTTCAGAGATCGCACGTATGAAAGGCTTATTTGGCATCAGTCTCCAATTCCACCGCACGGACATAGGCCTGTAAACCCTGCAAAATTGCGTTGGCGAATTGCGCCCTGGATTTTGTGCTGTATATCCTCCTGGCCTCCTCGGTGTTCGACATAAACCCGCCCTCGATCAAGATGGCGGGCATTTTGGCCTCGCGGAGCACTTCAAACCGGGCCCGGCGCACTCCGCGATCTTCCACCGGCAGGAGGTTGACCAGGGCTTTTTGCATTTGAAAGGCCAGCACGATGTTCTGGCTGTTGTGAACATTCCCCGGATAGTTAAAGGCGACGGCTCCCTCACCCCGGGCATTGCTGGAACTCGATCCGGCCGGGGTCATGCAATAGACTTCAACGCCGCTGACCGAATCTTTTTCCGCCGAGTTATAGTGGAGGCTGAGGAAAAGGTCGGCGTTCTTTTTATTCGCGTATTCAGCGCGTTCGGTTCGTTCAACATAATTATCAAACGTCCGGGTCAGGAAGGCTTTGTATCCCGCTTTTTTCAAAACCTTGGCAAGCTCCTGGGCCAGCAAGAGGGTGTATTTCTTTTCCTGAGCCCCCTTCTCCAAATTCCCTGGATCCTTTCCCCCGTGCCCCGGGTCGATGCAAATGGATTTTATCTTCGACGGTTGTTTTTTGGGAAATAGGATCGGCTGGATGGTCCTTTCCAAGTCCACAGGCGAGACGTAACCGACCCGGTTGCGAACCGCGACGGGTGAGGTGAGCACCACATTGATCCCGTTGATCTGCATCACCGGTGAGTCGGCGGCAAAGACAAGTTTGATCTGGTTGCGGCTGAGATAAAACTCACCGGAATCAATCCAGCGAAACTCGAACTGGTTGCTTTTGGCCCAATCCTGGATACGAATGTAATCGGTGCCATAAACCTCGACGCGGTCGAACTGCTTCAACGGAACAGGGGCGGCCACGGCGGAAACGGCGGCCAGAAGCGCGGCGAGGAAAAAATGGAGCCTCATTGAGGCGGAAATCTGCCCACTAAAAACCATGAATTCAAGGCTATTACCAAGCCTTTGATTCAGGGGTGAAAACCGTTGACTCATAAAAGTGCGTTACCTAGATTGGGCTGCCAAATTTTTAAAATGGTGTTCCCAAAAAATGACTACTTCTGTAACCGTAACTAAAGGATTGGAAGGCGTTGTCGCCGCAAGAACCACGCTCAGCGACGTCAAGGGGGATGTTGGGCAGCTCATTTATTGCGGATACGACATCAACGAACTGGCCGGAAAGGTTTCCTTCGAGGAAGTGGTCCACCTCCTGCACCGGGACCATCTGCCAAACTCAAGGGAGCTGGCCGAGCTGAAGGCCAATCTCGCTGCGGAAAGGGATCTGCCCCAGGGCATCATCGACATCATTAAAAAACTGCCGACCACCACCCCGCCGATGCACGCCCTTCGCACGATCGTTTCCGCGCTGGGCTGTTTCGATCCGGAATGTGACGCCGACTCACTGGACGCCCAGAGGCACAAGTCGCTGCGCATCATCGCGCGCATCCCCATCGGCATGGCCTATTTTCATCGAATCCGCCAGAACAAAAGCATCGTCCCGCCCGATCATTCCCTGGGTGAAGCAGCCAATTTCCTATACATGATCGATGGAGAAAAGCCGTCGCAGGAAAAGGAAAACACCATGGACATGTGTTACGTGCTCCATGCCGATCACGGAATGAACGCCTCCACTTTCAGCGCCCGTGTGACCATCGCCACCTTGAGCGACATGTATTCGGCCATCACCACCGCCATCGGCACCCTCAAGGGCCCCCTGCATGGCGGTGCCAATGAAGGGGTGATCAAGATGCTCAAGGAAATCGGTTCGCTGGACAAGGTGGACGCTTACGTCCATGACTGCCTGGCGCAGAAGAAAAAAATCATGGGCATCGGGCATCGCGTTTACAAGACCCTTGATCCACGCGCTCCGCACCTGAAAAAAATGGGCCAGATCTTGAGCACCAAGCTGGGTGAACCCAAGTGGATTCAGATGAGCGAACGGATCGCGGAGCTGATGCTTCAGGAAAAAGGCTTGAACGCCAACGTCGATTTTTATTCCGCCACCGTTTATTATTCACTGGGAATCCCGACCGATCTTTTCACCCCCATCTTTGCCATCGCCCGAACCGCAGGCTGGACAGCTCATGTCCTTGAGCAACTTGCTGACAACCGTCTGATCAGGCCCCAGAGCGAGTACACCGGCCCCGTCGGCCTCAAGGTGGTTCCCATAAGCCAGCGTTAGTCCGATCCAGTCCGATTTAAATTTTATGAATCTTCACGAATTTCAAGCCAAGCAATTGCTGGCTCAATACGGTGTCGCCGTTCCTGCAGGCGAAGTTTGCAGCACTCCGGAACAGGCCCGGGACATCGCACAAAAGCTTTTTTCCCATGGCGAAAAGATGGTGGTGGTCAAGTCCCAGATCCACGCCGGCGGCCGGGGCAAAGGCACTTTCAAAAGCGGATTTCAAGGCGGGGTTAAACTCTGTAAAACCGCAGAGGACGTTTTCGAAAAAGCCAAAGCAATGATCGGCCAGGTTCTGGTCACCAAACAGACGGGAGCAGACGGTCGCCTCGTCAGCCGCCTACTTGTCGCCGCCGCTCCGGTGATCAAAAAAGAAATTTACCTAGCGGTCCTGCTCGACCGCGACAGCTCGCGGCCCTTGATCATGGCCAGCACTGAAGGTGGTGTGGATATCGAGGAAGTCGCCGCTCATACGCCGGAGAAAATCCTCAAGGAAATCATCGATCCGGTCGTCGGCATCATGCCCTACCAGGCCAGAAAACTGGCCAACGCACTCGGGTTTAAAGGAGATCTGATCGGTCACGCGACCAAGATGATCTTGGGTGTCTATAAAACCTGGTGGGAAACCGACGCCTCAATGCTGGAAATCAACCCTCTCTGCATCATTGAAGGTCCGGACGGAAAAGAATCACTGCTCGCAGTCGATGCCAAGATGTCGCTTGATGACAATGCGCTTTACCGCCACAAAAACCTCCAGGAAATGCGCGACCTGGGCGAGGAGGCTCCGCTCGAAATCGAGGCCAGCAAATTCAGCCTGAATTACATCAAACTCGATGGCAATATCGCCTGTCTGGTGAACGGAGCCGGCCTGGCCATGGCCACCATGGATATCATCCAACATTTCGGCGGTAACCCTGCAAACTTCCTTGATGTCGGGGGTGGCGCCAGCAAGGAACAGGTGACCGCAGCTTTCAAAATCATTCTCAGCGACCCGAATGTGAAGGGGATACTGGTCAATATATTTGGCGGCATCATGCAGTGCGACATTATCGCCACCGGAATTGTGGCGGCGGTGAAGGAAACCAACCTCACCCTCCCGTTAGTGGTCAGGCTTGAAGGCAACAACGTGGCTCTTGGCAAAAAGATTCTTCAGGAATCCGGTCTGGCTGTAATCAGCGCCGATTCCATGGCCGATGGAGCGAAAAAAGTGGTTCAAGCGGTCAATCATTAAGTTTTTTTATGGCGATTTTAGTCAATCCATCCACGAAAGTTTTAATCCAGGGCATCACCGGTAGTTTTGGCGCCCGCCACACCCAGCTGAGCCTGGCTTACGGAAGTCAGGTTGTGGCCGGGGTCACTCCCGGCAAAGGGGGACAACTCTTTGAAAACAAAGTTCCCATTTTTGACACCGTGTCTGAAGCGGCAAAAAGCTCGGGGGCCACGGTTTCGGCGATCTTCGTTCCACCACCATTCGCCGCCGACGCCATTTTGGAGGCGGTCGATGCGGAGCTCGACCTGGTGATCTGCATCACTGAAGGCATTCCAGTCATTGACATGGTCCGGGTGAAACGGGCTTTGCAGGGTCGAAAAACCAGGTTGATCGGCCCGAACTGCCCGGGTCTCGTAACCCCGGGCGAAGGAAAAGATTCACATGGCGGCTGCCGTATCGGCATCGCCCCGGGTTACATCCACAAAAAGGGAAATATTGGCGTCGTTTCCCGGAGTGGAACGTTGACTTACGAAGCGGTCTGGCAGCTCACCTGCCGCGGTGTGGGCCAGTCCACCTGCGTCGGAATCGGCGGAGATCCGGTGAATGGAACTTCCCACCTCGACATCATCAAGCTTTTTAACGACGACCCCGAAACGCATGGCATCATCATGATCGGGGAAATCGGAGGTTCGGCCGAGGAAGAAGCAGCCGAATGGATCCAAAAGAATTGCAAAAAGCCGATTGCCGGATTTATTGCAGGAACAAGCGCCCCTCCCGGACGCCGGATGGGACACGCCGGAGCGATCGTCAGCGGAGGCAAGGGAACAGCAGCGGCCAAGATTGATGCCTTTAGAGCCGCAGGGATCGGCATCGCCGAAACTCCTTCGGTCATGGCGGAAACACTCTTGAAGATGATGTGATTCCTGCGGGAATTTGAACTCGTGAAAAGAACTTCAACACCGTTGAAGTTCTTTTCATTTTATGGCGTCTTAACTGCCTCTTTCACCCTCCGGAATGCACCGAGGAAAAGTTGAAACATGTATTATTTCGATCTGCTGAGCAACCTTATCGGATTGGTTTTCTGGTTCCTTTTCCGCAGTCAAACGGCAGGTTCCATCCAGCTTTCAAAAGTCTCGATCATCGGCAATTTGAAACCGGCCGGTTCCTGGAAATTCAATTGGGGTTTTCTATTGTGCCTGATTCTACTCCTCGGATTGCGGGGGCTATTTTATTCGAAGCTGGGGCCGGACCTGCATTGGAATCCTTCCATTTCGCTTCGGGTTTTGAGCCTCACTTTTCGCAGCGACAATCTTCCACGCATCATGCTCTACTCAGGCCTGAGCTTCCTTTTTGTTCTCGGATTCTATCTGTTCACCCTGCTCGCCCTTTCCATTCTGCATTCAGCAAAACCCGACCTGGCACCATTCCATCGACTGGTTAAATCACAGCTTGGATGGCCGGGAAAACTTCCGGTGTTGGTTCAGATATTGATCCCGCTGTTACTCGGGACCGGCTTTTGGTGGTTGTTGCAGCCGGTGCTGGCTCAGCTCGGCATCCTTCCCCCGATCTCGCGCCATGCCGAACTATTGCAGCAGGGAGCGGTGATCGGTCTGGGGTTTTACCTTGTGTGGGCCTATTTTATTGTCGTTTTTCTTGCCATCTCCATCGTTCACACTTTTGTTTACGTCGGAAATTTCTCATGGCTCCAATATGTTGAAGCAACCTCAAGGAAGCTGACCAGCCCTCTTCAATGGATTCCTCTGGAGCTGGGCAAGATCGATTTTAGACCGGCGATGGTGATGGTCATAACCTTCCTTCTTTTTGGAGGTGGAAAAAAAGCGCTGCCCCAGCTCTTTCAACAATTACCCTTCTTCTGACCGCCCATCGATGAGGCACCCCGACCAGGGTTTCCGCTTCCCGGCTGTCTGTCATCGGCAGTGCCGGATTACGGAGCTATGACTTCCTCCGCAGGTCTGGAGCGTCCCGCCAAGCCGGTTAGCCGGGTGAGGTGGATGGGAACGAGAACGTTCCCCTGTACGGAGTTCCGCCAGGCGGCAATGCTTATGCCAGCCACTCGACTTATTACTTTAGATGCCTTTGTCCATTCCAGTTCCACCGGCTAAAGCCGGAACTCCAAACCTCACGAAGCGCATCCCCGAGTTTAATCGCACCGCGCCAAGCCTTGATTCTTGTTATTTTATTTCTTCGGGCAGGCAACGGGGTTAAATTAACGATGAAATGAAACCTCTCCTTGCATCCAACCGGTCTGAGACTCAATTGTTTCCTGAGGCCGTTGGCGACCGAATCCCTCCGGCCTGGAACGTGCGTTACTCCCTCCTGCTCCGGATTTTTCTGTCCTGTGCGATAACCTCGATCACCTTCCAGACCTTTGCCGCCGAGCCGGTCACGGGACATCCACGCCTCTGGTTGCGCGCGGAAGATTTGCCGCGCCTGCGCTCCTGGGCTTCCGACTCCAATCCGGTTTACACCGCCCTGGTTGAGCTGGCCGTGGAGTGGAAGGCCGACATGGACGGCAGACCGGCCGAGGAAGGAGTACCAGCCCAACCGCCCAGGGTTCCACAGGAAGACACCGGCGACTGGCAGCCGGAAACCTACGCCACTGAAAAATACGCTCATTTGTTCGCCTTCATGTCACTCATCAGCCCCGAACCGTCAGTGCGGGAAGACTACGCGCGGAGGGCCAGAACTCTTTTGATGCATGTCATGAATCAGGCTGTGCTTGGACCGGCAGAGGGGGTGCCATTCCGCAGGGCTGGATTTTTCACCGAGGACTCAAACCGCGCCCGCGCCCTGGGTGAGGCGTTTCCGTTGACGGTGGACTGGATCTATCCGCATCTCACAGCGGCGGACAAAACCACGATTCGCGCTGTGTTTCTGCGATGGGCGGGAGAGATTGTCCGGGAAGGTTACCATCATCCCGAGCCAATCGGGGTCGTGAATGACCCGGTGCTGCTTTCTGACCGGCTCAACGTCCGATGGAGCTGCAATAATTATTTCACCGCCTTCGCACGCAACCTCGGGTTACTCGGAATGGCCTTAGATCCGTCAGACGATTCCGGGGGTGAACTGAGAAAACACCTACGCGCCGCCACCGGTTCCTGGTTGTACATCCTGGATGAAATGATGAAAACCGAGTGCCGGGGCGGCATGTTTGCCGAAGGTGAGGAATACAGCCCGGCGTCCACCGGATATCTCGCGCAATTCATGTGGGCACTGCAAACCGCCGGTGAGGATGATGCGACGCGGTGGGGTTCCCAGGTGCGATGGGACGCCAACCCTTTCTGGAATGAAGTGTTGCCCGCCTACTTTAACTCGATCACGCCAGGCCGACGCGTGAATCCGGCTTATGATTACCTGGGTCCGGTTTATGAAACCGCCTCCTATGGGGATCAGGAGGAATATTTTCCCCGTGACCGCATTTCATTGTTGGGGCCGCTCGGACTGAGAGAACGTGCCGCAGGCAGGCAGGACCAATGGACAGCCATGCGTTGGGCCCAGGAACATCTCCAGCCTGGCGGGAGCGAAGGAGTGGGCAGCAGGGTTCGCGATTCAAATTCCGCCACTCCTGGAATTTTTTACTTTCTCTTGTTTGATCCGACAGCGGCGCCCGCGACAGACATGCGCTCGCAATTTGCAACAACACATTTTGCCCCGGGTATTGGAAGACTGCTGACCCGCACCGGCTGGGATTCCAACGCGACATGGTTCACCTTCAAACTGAGCTGGCCTGGCATTGATCATCTCAACGGGGATGGAAACCAGTTTGAGTTCTACCGGCGTGGTGAGTGGTTGACCAAAGAACGTGCCGGTTACGATCTGGACGCCGGCTCATCAGACAACCACAACACACTTGCGGTGCTAAACGATGACCCAGGCCGGGATCCTGATGACTACCGCGAAATCGAGTGGTTAAGAGGCTCGCAGTTCACCTATGTTTCAGGCGATCCAACGATAAAAGCCAGGAGCGTCAACGACAGTTTTGTATATCTACTCGGAGATTCAACAGCTCTCTACAATTACCCGGAGGCCGATGTCACCAACATAACCCACGTGAGCCGTTCTATCGTCTGGCTCAAACCAGATCATGTGGTTTTGTATGATCGTGCGGCCACGCTGGCACCGGACCGGTTCAAAAGGTTCTGGCTCAACCTGCCCACCAACGCGGTGGTCACGGCAAACCGCGCCACGATGAAAACGTCTGCCGGCCAACAGCTTTTCGTCACCACCCTGCTGCCTTCCGGCGCACCGCAGGTGATCGAGCAAAACCCGGCGCAGCCGATCCGGGGCGATGTCGCCAAGGGCGAACCGATGACCCACCGGCTGCGAGTGGATGCACCAGGAAACCCCAGGGAAGCCCGGTTTCTACATGTGCTTCAGGGTGCCGACGCGGGAGCGCAGGCAGACACCACACGACTCATCGAATTTTCCAGCGGAACAGCCTTCAACGGAGTCCTTGCGGGAACCACGGTGATGATGTTTCCCGTCCATCTTGACCTGCCCTTCAACGGCCTAACCTACAACTCCCCTGCTGGGGCCTCGACACACCTGATCACAGGCCTGACTCCAGGCGCCAGCTACTCTGTCACCCGCTCGACAACGGGCGGGACTGAAACAGTGTCGATAAGCATCGGAGGCGCCGAAAAAGCCGATTCGGGTGGAGTTTTGACCATTCAGAAGACCGTGATCAAGAACCAGTCAGTGTTCGTCACGATCCCGGGAGAACGTTTTCAGCTCCTAATAGCATCGGCTTCGGGACAACCGATCCGAATAGAGGCATCGCCAGATTTGAAAAGCTGGATTTCGCTGGGTATGGCACAGGTCGGAACTTCGGGGCTTCTTGAATTCAACGAAACGGCGAATGTCCCGGCCACCCGGTTTTATCGCGCCGTGTCACCCTGAAGGCCGTTTTTCCAAGTTGAATGCATGCCAGCGTTGCCTATAGAAGTTTTATGAATAATCCGGCCGAGGATCTACTGGTCAGCTCTCCTTAAGAAACTCACTTTTCGACAACGGTTTGAGCTGGCTTTGAATGCCGGATTTGAGGGTATGACGGCGTGACGGTGACCGATAATAAGGGGGAAGCTGGAAACAATCGTGGAAGCAGCCAAAAAGACGGGCGTCACTTTTCCAGCGTCGTGAACCCGGAAAGCGACAACTGCGAGCTTTGCAGCCCTGACAAGAGGCACATTCCTTTTCGGATCAATTCCTTGTTTCCTGAACCGGACTGGTCGAGAGCAGTTTCTGAATCGCTGCCAGCAATTTTGATGTGGTATAAGGTTTGTGCAGGAAAGCGACGTTGGGGCTGCCGGAAACCTCCACCACCTTTTCTTTGGCCATCAAACCGCTGACCGCCAGAATTTTTATCGCAGGGTTGAGTTTCTGCAAAGCCCGTATGGTGGATGGGCCGTCAAGGAAAGGCATCGACATGTCCGTGATCACGAGGTTGATCTGATGCCGGTCCTGGGCATACAAAGCCACGGCCTCCGTGCCGTCACAGGCCACCACCGCGCGGTAGCCCGAGGCTTCCAAGGCCGATTTCATGATTTCGCGAACCGAAACTTCGTCGTCCACCACCAAGATCATTTCGCCGTTGCCCGAATGGATTTCGTCCAATCCTTCGGTTTGAAGGGGTGTGCCTGATTCCGATGCAGGGAAATGCACCTTGAACTCGGTTCCCCGCCCCACTTCGCTGTAAACGTTGATAAAACCGCCGTGGCTCTTGACGATGGAGAGCACCGTGGAAAGTCCAAGCCCTGTTCCCTTTCCAATTTCCTTGGTGGTGAAAAAAGGTTCAAAAATCTTGTCGATGAGATTTTGTGCAATGCCGGAACCGGTGTCTTTCACGGTCACGGCCACGTATGGCCCGGGCCGGGCTTCGGGATGGAGTCGGGAATAATGTTCATCGAGAACCAGATTTTCGGCCTCGATTCGGAGCTGGCCTCCCCCCGGCATGGCGTCGCGGGCATTGAGGCAGAGATTCATCAGCACCTGATGCAACTGGGTGGCGTCTCCCATGACAGTCCAGAGATCTTTGGGAAGTTTGGTCGAGATCTGAATGGAGCAGGGAAATGTGTCAACGACGATTTTCTGCATCTCATTGGCGAGATGGCGGACTTGCAAAACGACCCGCTCTCCTTCCACACCGCGGGCGAAACAAAGTACCTGCTTGATCATTCCCGCTCCACGCTGCGCGTTGTTTTCCAGAAGGTCGAGCAAGCGTTGATCACGCGGCGAGGCAACCCTGCCCCGCAGGAGCTGAACAGCCATCAGAATTGGAGCCAGCACATTATTCAAGTCATGTGCGATCCCACCGGCCAAGGTTCCGATGCTTTCCATCCGCTGCGCGCGCAGAAACGTCGATTCCAAACGTTTCTTTTCTGTGTTGTCGGTGTTCATCATGAGGATGGATCTGGCGGTTCCACTCTCATCCCGGATTGTGCTCCACCGGCTTTGAACCACAACTTCATGCCCGCTCCTGGTCCGCTGTCGGAGTTCCCCGGACCATTCGCCCTCAACAGCGAATTCTTTGATGGCCTGTTTCAGCTGGATCGAACCTTCATTGTATAAAACGTCGTTCGCCACCTGGCCCATGACCTCGGCGGCCGGCCTTTCATACAAAACTTCCGCGCTGTGGTTCCAATAAGTGATCCGGTTTTCAAGATCCGTCACCAGCACAGCATCCTGGGCCTTGTCTAGCAGCGCCGCCTGTTCCCGTATCCTTTCTTCCGCAACCCGCCGCTCCGGAATCTCGCCGCCGACCCGGCGCAACGAATGATCATGGTCTTTAAAATCTCCAACAGGATGGCGATGCCGGAGTTGAAATGCGATCTGCCTCGCCAGGATTTCCAATCCTTTTTCCTGGTCCGGATTCAAGCGGCGTGGGTGAAAATCGGCGACACAAAGTGAAGCCACAGGAATGCCATCGCTTCCCGCAATCTTGATTCCGGCAAAAAATCGGATGTTTTGATGGCTTGAAACCGGCTTTCCATCGGAGAATCGGGGATCAGTCGTCACATCTTCCACCTGCAACAATCCAGGCGATTCCAAAGCCACTCTCCCCAGGTACCAGCTTCCCAGAATTTGATGTGCAAACTCCCCACTGGAAGCAGCAATCAAAGAATCCCCTTCAGAAGTTCCACAAATATAGGCCAGGGGCACGGAGACTGTCATGGCGGCAAGATCCGTCATGTCCTTGAAGAACAAGGCAAGGTCAGGATGCCTGAGATCCGGCTGGCTTGCAGGTACGTGGTCAATGGTTGTTATAAGGCTCAATTTTGGTTCTTGATTTCCCGACATCCAGTTTTTTACCTCCTGACAGACTGCGGCACACTCAAAGGTTTCGTAAGTGGTATCGACACGCAGGATACCGGACTTAACTGAAAATAAAACACCTTAGCCCGTATCGATGCAGTTGAAAAAACCATCGCCATCACCCCAACCATCTCCCCTGGGGAGAGGGAACGATTCTACTCCGCGTTGGATTTGCAACTTTAACCGTAAAACAGATGCGATCAGCCCACGCCTATTTTCCCTGTTCTTTTGCCCACGAATCTTTCAGCGAAATGATCCGGCTGAACTGCGGTTTCCCATCCGGTCCGAAAGACTGATTCGGATCCAACCAGAAATATCCAACCCGTTCAAATTGATAACGCACTCCGGCTCGGGCCTCGCCCAGACTCCGCTCCAACCGACAACCCTTTAAGACTTCCAGGGAATGTGGATTCAAGAATGTCTTGAAGTCACGCCCCTGCGGGTCGGCATCAGGCTGTTCCACTGAAAACAGCCGGTCATACAATTTCACCTCGGCTTCCACCGCATGCGCGGCGGAAACCCAGTGGATGGTTCCTTTGATCTTGCGACCAGATGTCGCCCCCCCACTCTTGGAATCGGGATCAATGGTGCAGCGCAATTCGGAAATATGCCCCTCCTGGTCCCGAACAACCTCTTGGCACTTGATGATGTAGGCGTATCGAAGGCGCACCTCGGTCCCGGGACTGAGCCTGAAGAACTTCTTGGGAGGGTTTTCCATGAAATCCTCGCGTTCAATGAAAATCTCACGACTGAACGGAATCTTCCTGGAACCTGCCGCAGTATCCTCGGGATTGTTAACCGCTTCAAGCTCCTCGGCCTGATCCAGCGGGTAATTGGTGAACACCACCTTCAACGGACGCAGCACAGCCATGACCCGCATCGATCGTTTGTTCAGATCCTCTCTCACACTGTGCTCAAACAAGGCGATGTCGGTCAGTCCGTTGTATTTTGTCACTCCGATCCGATGGCAAAAATGTCGTAAAGATTCGGGGGAGACTCCGCGACGGCGCATCCCGGCGATGGTCGGCATTCTGGGGTCATCCCAGCCGGTCACCAGGTTTTCCTCCACCAGTTCGAGCAATTTACGTTTGCTCATGACGGTGTAGCTGAGGTTTAACCGGGCAAATTCAATCTGTTCCGGATGCGGTTCAGGGACCGGTATTTCGTCCAGAATCCAATCATACAAGGGCCGGTGAACTTCAAATTCCAGTGTGCAGATGGAATGGGTGATCCGCTCGATGGAATCCGAAAGGCTATGCGCGTAATCATACATTGGGTAGATGCACCATTTGTTGCCTGTCCGATGATGTTCCACCTTGCGGATGCGGTAGATCGCCGGATCGCGCATATGAATGTTGGGAGAACTCATGTCGATTTTGAGCCGCAGAGTTCTTGAACCGTCTGGAAACTCACCGTTTCGCATCCGCTGGAACATGTCGAGATTTTCCTCCAACGACCGGTTGCGCCAGGGACTTTCCTTCCCAGGATGAGTGGGTGCTCCCCGGTGCTCAGCCAGTTCCTCGGCGCTCAAGTCACAAACAAATGCCTTCCCCTTGCGGATCAACACGACAGCATATTCGTAAAGCTGCTCGAAATAGTCGGAGGCAAAAAACTTGTTGGATTTCCAGTCAAAACCGAGCCAGCGCACATCTTCCTGAATGGAATTGACGTACTCCACATCTTCCCGGGCCGGATTGGTGTCATCAAAACGAAGATGACAGATGGCACCCTGGTTTTCTTGGGCAATCCCGAAATTTAAACAGATGGATTTGGCGTGGCCTATATGCAGGTAACCGTTCGGTTCTGGAGGAAACCGGGTCACGACACTCCTTTCATAACGACCGGCTTGGAGGTCCGCCGCCACCCTGTCCCTGATAAAATCCGACTGTGGTGCTGCTGGTGAATCTGAATTGGGACTGGAATCGGTCATAAATAGTCGAGGGGATTTAACAAATCCCTTTTTACAAAGCCAATGAATTAAAATGGAGTTAAACCAAGATCCCTACAGGATTTTGATCTTGGTGAGGTCTTCCTGGGCCGCCGGCCACTGGAGTTTCAACGATTGCAAGGTCTGCAAAACCTTTTCGGCAATGACAAAATCACGGTACCATTTCCTGTTTGCGGGAACCAGATGCCAAGGGCAGGTTTTGGGGCTGCACAAGTTCAAAATATCCTGGTAAGCATGCTGAAAATCATCCCAAAGCTGCCGCATCTTCAAATCTTCCACGTTAAACTTCCAGTTTTTGGTAGGATCCTCCAGTCGAGCACGCAACCTCTCCGCCTGCTCCTCCTTGCTGATGTGTAGGTAGAATTTCAGAACTTTAACGCCGTTTTCCTGCAGGCAGTTCTCAAAGGCGTTCACCTGTTCATAACGTTTCGACCAGACTTCCCTGGGAACCAGTTTTAACACTCTCGGAACCAGGATATCCTCGTATTGCGAACGGTTAAAAACCCCGATAAAACCAAAACGGGGCACCGACTGGTGGATGCGCCACAAATAATCGTGGACCAGCTCTTCCCCGGCCGGTTTCTTAAAACTCGTCACGTGAACGCTTGCCGGGTCGGCATCTTGAAAGACTTTTTTGACGGCTCCATCCTTGCCGCTGGTGTCCATACCCTGAAGAATCACCAGGAGGGAGGATCTCGCGTTGGCATAGAGCTTTTCTTGAAGTTCCCCGATCTTCCGGACCATCTCGGCCGTCTGCTGGCGCACGGCTTCTTTGTCCATGTCAGCGTGATAATCTGGATCAAAATCGTGGAGCTTGATGAGCGGCTTGATTTCTAAGGCTTGTCCCATATTCCTATGAATAGAGAAAAACAATTGAAAAACCAAGCAGATGATGCCGTCTGACTCCTAGAACCGGACCATGTGGAAATCCCGAGACAAAAGAGTTGAGGGCCGCAGTCCGGTCTCCCATGATCGTCACATCCAAAATTACATGAGAACAAAAATCTTCGCCAAAGCCGGTCTTGCCGCGCTTTTTCTATCTGTATCCGCCTCGTTACTTTCAACGTTACCCTGTGCCGCTGCGCCGGAAATTCCCGCCGAATATAAACAAGGCGGTTTTGCCATTGGCTGCCAGGCTTACACCTTCAATCGTTACACGGTTTTTGAGGCCATTGAAAAAACGGCCTCGGCCGGAGGACGGGTGATTGAATTCTATCCCGGTCAGAAATTCAGCAAAGAGGAGCCTACCCTCAAATGGGACCACAATGCGACTCCGGAGATGTTCGAAAAAGTCAAAGCTCACCTCGATAAATACAAAATCCGGCCTGTGAATTATGGCGTCGTGGGGATTCCATCCGATGAAACTGAGGCCCGGAAAATTTTTGAATTTGCCAAAAAAAATGGATTGCGCGCCGTGACCACCGAATCCGATAAATCGATCGATATCATTGAAAAACTGGTCAAGGAATACGATGTCATGGTGGCCTTTCACAACCATCCAAAACGCCCCAACGATGCCAGCTACAAGGTTTGGGATCCCAATTACATCCTGAGCTTGGTCAAAGACCGTGATGAACGGATTGGTGCCTGCGCCGACATCGGCCATTGGGTCCGCTCAGGTTTAAAACCGGTCGATTGCCTGAAAATCCTTAAAGGCCGCGTGGTCAGCAGTCACATGAAAGATTTGACCGAGTTCGGCAAGAACAGCGCCCATGACCTGCCCTACGGTTTGGGGGTTTCGGACATCAAGGGCGTTCTTGATGAACTTCATGCCCAGGGTTTTGCAGGAAATATTTCCGTGGAATACGAACACAACTGGGAAACCAGCGTGCCGGAAGTGGCCCAGTGCATCGGTTTTGTTCGCGGATACGGCACTGCTAAAAACTGGTAAAAACATCAATCTACCCATCCAAGCGCCTCTCCGGAGGCGCTTTTTTGTTTGTCGGACCGAAGGAGACAAGGTGACCTAATACTACGCCGATTTGCTGGTCGAGAATTGCCTGATCGTGGAGTTGAAGACCGCCAAAGCGTTGGCGGATCAGCACACGGCGCAAGTCCTTGGTTACCTAAAATCCGCCCGGCTTGAATTCTCATCGCATTTTCACCACCGGATTAAACACTTTACAGCCCATTCTCCTTCTCCAAAATGTGAGATGTGTCTGTAAATTCGCCGAAAATAAACAAAGAAGAAATGTCAGTGATGGAACCGGGTCCGTTGATTCATCCGTTTAATGACCTCGATACCGCCATCCGGCGCTCTCAAAATTATCTTTTGGGAGAACAAAAATCCGAAGGTTATTGGGTTGGTGAACTGATCGTCGATTCGACCCTGGTCTCCGACATGATCGCCTACCATCATTGGAACGGAAAAGTGGATCTCCAATGGCAGCAGAAGGCTGTGAACCAAATCTTTTCCATGCAACTCCCCGAAGGAGGCTGGAACATTTATTACGGCGGCCCTGCGGAGGTGAACGCCACGATCAAAGCCTATCTCGGACTAAAACTGGCCGGCATCCCGGTCACCGATCCTCGTATGCTCCGGGCCAGGGAAATCGCCAAAAATCTTGGCGGCATCCCGCGGATGAACACCTTTTCCAAGCTTTACCTGGCCCTGCTCGGTTTGTTTCCATGGGATTATGTCCCGACCATTCCGTCCGAAGTGATTTTGATAGGGAAATGGTTTTACGTAAATTTCAACGAGATGAGCAACTGGAGCCGCTCAATGCTGGTTCCTCTCTCGATCATCAACCATTTTAAACCGACTCGCAAAGTCCATGCCTCCCTGCAGGAACTTTATCCCGAAGGATATCACGAGCGTGATTTGCAGCTTCCCGCCGATCCTGATGGATGGACTTTCCGGAATTTTTTCCTCTGGCTCGATAAACTGCATAAATTTGTCGAAAATAATCACCTGCGCCCTTTCCGGAAACTAGCCTTGAAAAAGGCCGAGCGCTGGATGCTGGAAAGGTTTGAAGGTTCCAACGGTCTGGCGGCGATTTTCCCGTCGATGCTCAACTCATTGATCGCCCTGAAAGCCCTCGGTTATCCGGACGACCACCCGCAAATCGTGCGCGCGGCCCGCGAATTGAAACGGTTGGAACACGAAACCGAGAATACCATCCGCATCGAGCCCTGCTTTTCACCGGTATGGGACACAGCCATCGTCGCCATCTGCCTGCATGAATCGGGGTTGCCCAGCGATCATCCGGCCCTGAAGCAATGCGCCGAATGGCTGATGACAAAGGAAATCCGCTTTCGCGGGGACTGGTATTACAAAAACCCGGTGGACGTCGAACCGAGCGGTTGGGTTTTCGAGTATGAAAACAAGTGGAATCCAGACGTGGACGACACCGCCATGGTCCTGCTCGCCCTCCGGAAAATTCCCACGGGCAACCCTAAACTGCGCGATGAATGTTTCCAGCGCGGTTTAAAATGGATGATGACCTTCCAATGCAAGGACGGAGGGTGGGCGGCATTCGACAAGGACTGCACCAAGAGCATCCTTGAAAAAGTTCCTTTCGCCGATCACAACGCCATGCTCGACCCGGAATGCGCCGACATCACCGCCCGGATTCTCGAACTTCTCGGTTACGAAAACTATTCCATCGATCATCCCCAGATCCAGAAAGCCCTCCAATATCTGAAAGACCAACAGGAACCGGACGGTTCCTGGTATGGGCGCTGGGGTGTGAACTACATTTACGGCACCTGGCAGGTGGCTCGCGGCTTGAGGGCACTCGGAGTAAACATGGAGGAGCCTTATCTCATAAAGGCGCGCGACTGGCTGGAAAGCGTCCAACGCGATGACGGCGGCTGGGGCGAGCGTTGCAACACTTACGACGACCCTGTTTTTAAAGGCCAGGGTCCGAGTACTGCATCCCAAACCGCCTGGGCTCTCATGGGACTTTGCGCCTTCGGCGATCCCAACCGCGACAGCATCAAACGTGGCATCGAATACCTTGTCCGGGTTCAAAATCAAGATGGTTCCTGGACTGAACTTGAAGCAACCGGAACCGGATTTCCCAGGGTCTTTTACCTCAAGTATGACATGTATCGAAATTCCTGGCCGCTCCTGGCCCTGGCCACTTATCGCAATCTGCTGACGAAATCGGTCCGCAAGGAAAGCGGCGAAAACGCCGTTTCGCCCACCGGCTGGAAACCCAAGCTGGCTGAAGCAAACCGCTAAACCGGCGGCGCAGGTTTCCTGATATGCCCTGGTTTTACGAAAACCTGATTCGTCCCGCACTGTTTTGCCGGGACTCGGAGCAAATCCACAACGACACCTTGTCGATTCTTGGCTGCGGTTCGCGGCTGGCCTCGTGCCGCGCCCTCGCCCGATCACTCTTCATGCCCCCTCCCCTGCCCTTCCAGCTATTTGGCCTGAACTTCCCAAACCCGTTGGGCTTGGCTGCCGGAATGGATAAACACGGCAAGGCGTTGCCGATCTGGGAATCACTCGGTTTCGGATTTGCGGAAATCGGCGGGGTAACCTGGCATCCGCAACCCGGCAATCCTCAGCCGAGAATGTTTCGCGCGCCTCAAGACCAGGCGCTGATCAACAGGATGGGATTTAACAACCCGGGCGCGGAGGGGCTCGCCAGGCAGCTTTCGTTCTGGAAATCTCAAAACCTCTGGCCTGCTGCTCCGGTCGGAATCAATCTTGGAAAATCAAAAATCACACCGCTGGAAAAGGCCGCCGAGGATTATTCCCAATCCTTCAACGCTCTGAAGGATCTGGCCGATTTTTTTGTCGTCAATGTCAGCTCCCCCAACACACCCAACCTGCGGGCGTTGCAGGACAAGAAAGCGCTCCGGGAAATCCTCCTTTCCATTCAGTCCATCAACAGGCGAATGCCAGAACAAAAACCTGTTCTGGTCAAAGTCGCCCCCGACCTGACGTTTGAAGCGTTGGACGAACTTCTCGAGCTCGCTCCCGAATGTAATCTGAGCGGCATAGTCGCCACCAACACCACCATCGACCGGCCGGTTGCCATGTCTCCTCGACTGCAAAAGATTTACGCCGAAACCGGCGGATTGAGCGGTCGTCCGCTGGCCCAAAAAAGCACCCGGATCATCCGTCATATTTACCGTCAAACCGGCGGAAAACTTCCCATCATCGGCGTGGGCGGAATTTTTGATGCGGACGATGCCTGGAAAAAAATGGTGGCTGGCGCTTCACTTTTGCAAATTTACACCGCCCTGGTCTTTAGAGGCCCCGGCGTGGTTTCGGAAATTGTGGACGGGATCAGAGCGCGACTGAAACTGCATGGCCTGAGTTCGCCCGGCGAACTCACTTTTGAAATCAGGTCCGAAATTGCCGGGGCAAAATCCGACCCGTTAAACTGAGGACCGAAAACAAAAACTAGGCGGCATAAAATCCGCGACAGGCGGATCGCCGCTGTGTCTTCTTCGACCAGCCGCAGAGGGAGACATCCAAGGGCACTTCGGATTCGTTCTTAACGGGACTTCCTTCCATCCTCAGTCCTGTGCGGGTCATGCCGGCTTTTTCATCGACCACTGCGCAGCTGCAAGCCCCTTGTAACCGCCCTTGAGCGAAAACACGTTTTTGTAACCCATCTTTTGCGCCGCATCAGCTGTAAGGATGGAACGAAAACCACCCCCACAATACATGATGAACTGCTGATCTTTGTCCGGAAATTTATTCTCCATGTCCCGTTCCAGAATTCCCTTGCCGAGATGCACGGCTTCAGCCGCGTGTCCTGCCAGCCATTCGTGATCCTCGCGCACATCCATGAGCACGGATTTGGGATCCGCTTGAATCCTGGACTTGGCCTCTTCAATTGAGAGTTCCTGAACTCTTGGTTTGGCTTCGTTGACGATCGACAAAAATCCTGGTGAATGATCCATCCCCTACCCATCGCGCATTGCCCATAAACCTGTCAATATTTATCCCGCCATCCTGGGCGCAATAAAGCGCAATAAAAGCAGGTGGGCCAGGATCGCTGGTGCCTGACTGTCGGCCCCGGCGCCGCAAGGGAAGGTCGCGGACCGCAAGGTGGCACCATCCGGAACGTTGGGAGACGGACTGCGGTTGTGTCGTCCTCGACCAGCCGCATCGAGTGGCATGTGCAGGGGGCTGTGCAAGTTACAGTATTTTCATGGTTGGCGCACTGCTGCGGTTCACAGAACCGCGCTGGAGTTTGGACATTTATTAGGAACAATTGGGCTCAGATGTTCACGGAGCATTGGTCCAGCGCCGTCGGCGCGACATGTTTATAGCCCGTTTCCAACAACAAGCGCCAAGCTCCAGCGGAGCGGCATGACAATGGCGGACAATTCAAATTAATAAATCCTATTCGCGGCTAGTTTTAATTATGCCGCTCCTCCGGAGCTCGGTCATTCTGTTGTCTTGGATTAAACATGGCGCTCCTATGGAGCAAGCTGCAAAATGTCCAAAATCCAGTGCGGTTCACAGAACCGCACTACACGACAAAACTCGCTTACACCACTATCGCGTCATCCCGTCCATCCCGTAACCTTTGAACTTGGCTCTGGATTTATTCCGAAAGGTGGCGGTACATTGGCACCCTTGTATGGAGATCAAAAATCTCAAAGAAGTGCCGGCGTTCACCACCCTGGATGGCTCTGAAATCCGGGAGTTGCTGGCTTATCGCAATTCCTCGATCCGCATGCAGAGCTTGGCCGAGGCGCGCCTCCCGGTTTCCGGCAGCACGCTGGAGCATTACCACCTGAAAACCGAGGAGATTTATTTTATCACCGCGGGCTCCGGCAGGATCAGGATCGAAACGGAATCGCGGAATCTGGAGGTCGGCGACGCCGTGGCTATACCACCGGGTTTAAAACACAAGCTTTGGAACATCGGCCCACAGCCACTGACACTGCTCTGCTGCTGCACGCCGCCATACGAACATCATGACACTGTCATCACCGAAAAGACCGAAAAAGTGACCTGAGATGAAACCTGAGAAAATACGTTTGTTTGTAAAAACCTTCTGTGGTTGGTGCGAAGAGGCCAAGGACTGGCTCGATGAACGCGGTTACACCTACGAGTTGCTGGATGTCTCGACCGACGCCGCAGCCCGCAAGGAAATGCACGCGCTCTCGGGTCAGACCAAAGCCCCGGTGATCGAGGTCAACGGCGAAATCCTCGCCGACTTCGACACCGGACAACTTGAGATCTTTTGGAAAAAATTCGAATGAACCAGTCCTTGATAAATCCGCGACCGCGCCTGCCGGAGTGGCTCAGGATCAAACTTCCCACCACCGATAGTTTCAGCAAGACTAGGTCCCTGCTGGATGAGCTGAGCCTGCACACCGTTTGTGAGAGCGCTAAATGCCCCAATCATTGGGAATGTTGGAGCAAGGGAACGGCCACCTTCATGATCGCCGGAGATCATTGCACCCGCGCCTGTGGTTTTTGCGCCGTCAAAACCGCGAAACCGCTGGCTTTGGACGCAGATGAACCGTCCCGCGTGGCCGAGGCCACTTTCCGGATGAAACTAAAGCATGTGGTGATCACCGCCGTGGCCCGCGATGATCTACACGATGGCGGAGCCGAACATTTTCAAAAAACCATAGAAGAGGTGCGCGCCAGGAATCCCGGGATCGTCATCGAAGTTTTGGTGCCCGATTTCCTCAATCGCGATTTTGCCATCGACATCGTGCTCGCGGCCCGACCGCACATTTACAACCACAACCTGGAAACCGTCCGGCGTTTGACTCCCGAGGTCAGGCACCGGGCGACCTACGATCGTTCGTTGGAAGTTCTGGCCAAGGTAAAAAAAAGGGCCGGTAAAAAAATCCACACAAAATCAGGCATCATGCTCGGCCTGGGCGAAACCGAAGCCGAACTCGTTGAATCGATGAACGACCTGCGGTCAAGTCAGTGCGACATCCTGACATTAGGACAATATTTGCAGCCGACGCTCAAACATCTCCCGGTGAAAGAATTTGTCACTCCCGAAACTTTTGCCCGACACAAAAAGACCGCAGAGAATCTCGGCTTCGTCCATGTAGCCAGCGGACCGATGGTTCGCAGCTCATACCACGCCGATGAATTTCATCTGCCGGTGGCCGATTAAAGGACCGCCGGTCTTCCACTCATGTTGAATCCTCCACTACAAAACACCCGCTCGTATTTGAAGGATCTCAACTATTCCGTGGTGCAACAATGCATGCATTGCGGACTCTGCCTCCCCACCTGCCCGACCTACGACGCCACCAAACTGGAACGTAACAGCCCGCGCGGACGCATTGCGCTGATGCGCGCCATCGCGGACGACCGCCTGGAACCCTCCCGCAGTTTTGCAGATGAGATGTATTTCTGCCTCGGCTGCCTGGCCTGCGTGACCGCATGTCCGGCCGGCGTTGATTACACCACGCTTTTTGAACACTCACGGGCGGAGGTGGAAAATAAAAAACTGCTCGACTCACCTTCCCGGTGGGTGATCCGAAGGTTCACCTTGGGCTGGCTCTTTTTCGATCTGAACCGGCTCAAACTCCTCGGCCTGGCGATCCGGATCTATCAACAAACCGGCGTTCAAGGCTTTCTCCGTAACAGCGGATTGATGCGGCTCCTGCCCCGTCGGTTGAGAGAATTGGAGGCGATGACACCCACGGTGCAGCCGCATTTTTCAGAGGTATTGATCGCCCCGGTCACACCAGCCTCAAGGGTTAAAAAATACCGCGTGGCTTTGTTGACCGGGTGCGCGCAGGATTTGATGTACAGCGATGTCAATCGTGACACCGCCGAGGTGCTGGCCGAGAACGGGTGCGAAGTGTTCACGCCTGCGGACCAGAGCTGTTGCGGTTCGCTCCACGCCCACAACGGCGAACTGGAAATGGCAAAAAATCTCGCGCGAAGGCAGCTTGACCAGTTTCCACCGGACCAATTCGACGCCATCATTTCGAACGCGGCCGGTTGCGGCTCGCACTTGAAACATTTTTCGAAACTTCTACAGGACGACCCCGTCTACGCAAACCGCGCACGGCTTTGGGACTCCAAATTGAAGGACATTCACGAATGGTTGGTCACGATTGGTTGCCGGGCGCCTGCAAAAACGGAACTGAGCCCCACGATTGTCACCTACCATGAGGCCTGTCATCTTTGTCACGGTCAGAAAATCACCCGGCAACCGCGCGAGATTCTTCAAAAAATCCCGGACCTAGTGAACAAAGAACTGACGGAGAGCACCTGGTGTTGCGGAAGCGCGGGAATCTACAACTTGATCCAGCCTGAGATGGCCAATCAGCTTCTGGACCGGAAACTAGCCCACATAGAAAAAACCGGATGTTCGGTGGTGGCCACCGGCAATCCAGGTTGCATGGCACATATTTCAAACGGAGTCAGAAAGAAAAACCTGCCGTTACGCGTGGCCCATCCGGTCACCCTGCTGGCGGAAGCCTATCGCCGCGAAAAAAGCTGATGGCAATTCTTGAGCTGGCAACAGCGTTTGCACAGGGCTGGCTTAAAGCAACATTTCAATGATAGACCGAGATCGCCAGAACGCGCAGTCGTTCACGCGCTCGGGCCAGACTGGGCGCCGATTTCGCAGCCTCAGCGGGATCCCAAGTTTTGAAGATATATTCTTTCAACATCGCATTCTGGTCCGGGCCAATGGTGGAAGAGCCGATGGGTGTGAACGCGAGGCGGATTTTTCGTTGAGAGGAAGTTTTTGCCAGGTCCATCAATCGTTTCTTTGGATCGGGCAATGATTCTGGAGATGTCGGAATCAAAGCCAACCTCACTTTTAAAAACTCAGCCATGGCCTCACGGTGCGCCAAAAGCCATGATTCCACTTCTCGAACACAAATTCGAAAAAGAAAACCTGCAGATGGGGGTCGGCCCAGCCAATCATGAATCATTTCAGAGGCACAAACGCTCGAATCAAGATCGGTGATCATAAGCACGGGAAAGCCATTCACACCCATGACATGGTAATTGGGCACACGCGACTTTAGACCGCCATATCCTCGGGCGTTGAACTCGCGGTAAATAGTCAGCCGAGCGTGCTCTTTCACAAGCTTTTGCCCCACGGCCAAGCCTGGTTCATCTTCTGCGGCCAGAAATACAGTCGAAAGCATCACCGGAGACTCAATTCAAGTTGTGCGACATCTGAAGGCTTGGTTGATTTCAGCAACACTTCGCCCACACTCAAACCGCTTTGGAGCATAATTTTTTCCTGCTGGTCTGGTAAACGAGCACGAGTTCCTTCTTTCGATGGTTCCAGACGAATAACCTGCTCGGCCGGAATTGCTGGATCCGAAAGCATGGCCTCGCTGTGTGTCGTAATAAAAATTTGACGCGCGGTTTTGGTCTGCTTTTGTACCTGTTGAATAAGCCGGGGAAGGTGCCGCACGATTTCTTCGTTAAGTGAAAGCTCGGGCTCTTCCATGAGCAAAAGCGAATTTCCATCCATCAAAGACCAGAGAAGCCCGATCAGTCGGAGAGTGCCGTCGGAGAACTGAGTTTCCCTTTGCCAGGCCCCGCTTGGTCTCCAATGCGCAATATTCGCTTCAATGTGAGGAAGTCCCGTAATCTTATCCTTCACAAACCGCAGTTCTTTGAGCGCCCCCCCAACCACCGCATCAAGGCCCTTTTGTATCCGGCTGAAGCGGGCGTTTCTTGTCCGTTCGCCGACGGCGGCGACCCGTTGAAGGAAACCCTGACCAAAGGGATCTTGTTCAATGGTATTACCACCAATCAAATTGGCAAATTTCAACAATTGAGGAACTAGGTGCTGATAGGTGGTTTCGCTAAAAAAGTGCGACAACGAACGAAAATCCGCATTGGCAGTCGTCAACTCCAGAAATGTTTGAGTCAGCCGATCCGGATCTTTCTTATCCTGCTCATCGGGCCGCTTGAGCACTACCTTTCCATCCTTTTCGGCGTATTCCTGGCTGACAACAATCCGGTTGTTCGCTTTACCTTCGCCTTTGAATCCCAGCCGGTAAATCCATTTGGATGAGTCCTCCCCAGTTAACTTGATTTCCAACAAAACTTCGGTGTCTTTTCTGGCGTTGACACATCGGAGTTTAGTCAATCCTCCCCGATCATTGACCGCCTTTTGCAGGCCGCCGCCTGACGGTTTAACACCTGCGGGAAGGGCGACGTCCCTGAGGAAACGCAACGCATCCAGAAGGTTCGATTTGCCGCTGGCATTGGGGCCGATCACGAACATGCGATCCTGAAGTGATTCAAGTTCCAACTTCTGGTAATTCATCCAGTTTTTCAGGGTGAGACTTGTTATTTTCATGTTGAACTCACTTTTGCCATCCTAAAAACCAACCCGGCAAAGCGCAATGTTTGCGGGCTGAATTAAATTTAGGAATAACACTCCGGTCAGATCCAGCCTTGGATGATGTCATCTGGAAACACTGATTTGGGCAAACACTTTCAGTGGCGCAAAGCCGCCCAGAAGACTCCAACCATCGAAATATTGACAAAAAAGTTCCGATAATAATAATGCGTAATAGAGGTCTCTTTCTCACACCAAAAATCACGGAGCAAGTTTCGCAACGGGGAAAACATTATGAAATCGATGCTACAAACCTTCCTGGTCTGTTTGCTTTTTATCCAATCCATTTCCAGCGGCTGGGCGCAAACTCCGCGCCCGCGCTGGATTTCTCTCGATGGGAAATCGGAGCCTGGATCACCGATCCGCATGGAGGTGGTCGGCTCAAGCCAGGAATCAACCCGGCTGGAACTGAACATCCCCGGTTTCTGGGTCGAAACAGAAATTTACGGCGGACGCTCCTTCAGCAGCATCCGGTTTTCCGAGGCGTTGCTTACAGGCAAGGGGTTTCCGGTGAAAAAAGAGGAGGCGGGCTGGTATGATTTTCCCCAGGAAGCGCGGCAACCGCTGCTTTCAGCAGAGCGTTATCAACGCGCCTTAAACATCGGCATTCCACAAAGCATTTTTCCGGAGAAAGCGGTCAATGAAAAGCCGACCACCGGGGCGGAGATGGAACGATTGGGAATTGATCCCGCCGGAGCGCGCCCCGGTATTCCGGCCCTGCGCGGCGCATTGGCGGTTTCGATTGGCAATGAGGGCAAAGACCTGGCACCCCAGACCATCTCACGCGGAACTTCGACGATTCAACTCGAGCTGCCCTTGACTCCAGCCGGTTTCGAAGGTTCGGATCAAACCAGGGAGGATGACGGCTACACACCGCCGCAGCTCATCGATGAGGAGTTTTATCGCAACTTCAAGGGCGAATACCGGAGCAAGGAGGAGCCGATCATCCCCGCCGGACGTTCAGGAGCTTTCTCCGTGGCCGATCTGCGCATCCCATTGTTCGAAGTGCTCACCCCCAATTCGATCAGCATCTTCACCAACCTTGTGATCGAGTTCAAACATCTCAAAGGCACGGAGGATTTTAAATGTCCCCTCTCGTGGGATAACTGGATATTCAAACTTCCATTCATAAACGGTGAAGCCCTGCGTGAAGCCCTCACCGCCAAGGGAATTAAAATCGAAGCCTCCCGCAGCGCTCATTACCTCATTCTTACGCCACGGGAATATCGCACCAATCTGACCGCCTTCGCCTTGTGGAAACAGAGCAAAGGTCTAAACGTTGATTTTGCTTATGTGGGCAATGCCGACACGGATGATGTGGTTCCGGACCGCAACAAGATCGACCAGTACATTGAGGCTTACTTTGAGAAGAATTATTGTCACGGGGTCTATGTTTTGTTGATCGGCGACACCGGCGTCATCCCCACCGGTCGAAGCACCATGGTCACCTCCGGGCCGGATGGTAATGACGGGGACTCCGACCATGTTTATGAAGTGCTGGGCAATGATCGTTTTCCGAGTCTTTACGTCGGGCGGCTGTCGATCAATTCAGCGGCTGAATTGGACAATCAGCTGGAAAAAACCTTGAGCTACGAACGGAGCCCGGTTTCTGGCGACTGGCCGCTTCAAGCCACGCTGGCAGCGAACAGCCAGAACAACGACGACACTACCGGCGTCAGTGCTTCGTTCCCCTCGAAATATGCTGCGGCGGTGAACAGCATCGCCACCTATGGCGGATACACGGCAGCGCCGGTGTTCCAACGCCTTCACGCTGGAGGGCCCAACGCGGCAGCCATCCGGGCCACGAACCAAGATGTGATTGATGCCGTCAATGCGGGACGCGGACATCTCCTTTATCGCGGTCACGGCAGCGGAAGCGCCTGGGTTTCGGGCTGGGACGCCATGAACTCAAGCTGGACGATGGCCCACGTCGGACAACTCGCCAACACCGCTTATCCGATCGTTTATTCCATCGCCTGTCAAAACAACCGCATTCGAAACGACGACTCCATTGGGGAAACATGGATGAACCAGGTCGGAGGGGGCTCGGTCGCCCATTGGGGCGCGAGCGTGAATTCCTTCACCGGAGAAAACCACGAACGTGCCAAAGGAATTTTTCGTGCCTTCTATGAA
>Ga0163150_10002399_pt1 | contig 28721 bp, 27 predicted proteins | sample OliLakLV19P2IB_FD_148628 | JGI IMG/M metagenome (GOLD analysis project Ga0163150, IMG submission 148628) | Freshwater microbial mat bacterial communities from Lake Vanda, McMurdo Dry Valleys, Antarctica - Oligotrophic Lake LV.19.P2.IB | ecosystem: Environmental > Aquatic > Freshwater > Lake >...
TTCGACACCGGTGAAATTGTGGTGAAGCCGGTAAGTCCGCTGATCAAGGACGTTGCGATGTTCTCGGGCAACACCATCCTGGGCGACGGCAGCGTCATCATGATCCTCGACCCAATTGGGGTCTCGAGCGCGGTGAGCAGCGAGACCACGGCACGCAGCGGGTCTGAGGATTGGCGCGCGGGCAGGGTGACTGCGGAAAAGCCGCGCGCGCAGGCGCAGCTCATCTTCCGCGCCGGATCGCCAGAGCCGAAATCGGTGCCGCTGGCGCTAATCACGCGTCTGGAAATGGTCGACGCCCCACGCATCGAACAATCGAACGGCCGGTTTGTGCTGCAATATCGCGGCGCATTGTTGCCACTTGTCGTCTTTGACGATGGCGGGGCGATCAAAACCGAGGGCCGCCAGGCGGTACTCGTCTTTACCGACGAAGACAGAAACGTCGGGCTGGCGGTCGATGAAATCATCGACATCGTCGAAGAGGAGCTCAACGTTGAACTATCAGCGGCCAAGGGCGGCGTGCTCGGTTCGGCCGTGATCCGCGGCAAAGTAACCGAGATCGTGGACGTCTCGTATTATGTGAGCGAAGTCTTTCGTTCCTGGTTTGCGCCGGCCAAGAGCGAGTCGAGCGGCGGGGTCTCGGAGCGACGCCGTGTGTTGGTGGTAAACGACAGCATCTTCTTCAGCGCTCTGATCGTGCCGTTGATTTCGGCGGCGGGCTATGAAGTGACCGAGGCGCCGAACGCCGACGCGGCGCTCAAATTGAAAGAGGAAGGCGTCTCATTCGACCTCATCCTCAGCGACATTGAGAGGCCGGGCGTTGGCGGGAACGTTATGGCCGAAATGGTTAGGAACGATCCGTCTTGGGCCTCGACCCCCGTGATCGGCCTTGTTCAGAAGATCGATGGCGCGACGCGCGGATCGCGGAACCCTTTCGATGCGCTGGTGGAGAAATACGACCGCGACGGACTGATGGCCACCATCAGAGATCGAATCGAATCCAAGGAGCGTGCAGCGTGAGCAAGTCTGTCGATGCGAATGCCGATGATTTCATCACGGTGCAGATTGGTGGGCAGCTCTTCGGTATTCCCATTCTCGAGGTCCACGACGTTTTCCGCTTGGAGCGTATGACCCGGGTGCCTCTTTCGCGTCCCGACATCGCAGGGGTATTGAATCTGCGCGGCCGCATCGCGACGACGATCGATTGTCGCGCGCGGCTGGGAATCCCGCCTCGCGCGGAGGGCGCCGCGCCGTTGGCCGTCGGCGTCGAGCACGGCAACGAACTCTACGGTCTTTTGATCGACAGCGTCGGCGAAGTGTTGAGCCTATCGGCGGATTCGTTTGAACCCAACCCGGTAAATCTCGATCCGCGGTGGCAAAAAATATCAAAGGGCATCTATCGGCTGGAGGGAAAGCTGCTCGTCGTGTTGGACATGACTGCTCTACTCGACATCGCGAAGCGAGACGCCGCGTGAAATGACGGGCGATCAAGCTTCTGCTTAGCGATGTGTTAAGCCGCTCTTAAGCGATTTTCATTGTGATTTGTCGGTCTGCGGGCGCAAGTATTGCGAAACGAGCGGCTTAAAGCGATGTTTACGGCTGGGACGTTACATTCGCCGACATTCAAGCGAAAGCTGGACCTTCTCAAATTTGTGAGAACGTCTCCGAGCGTTGGGGAGCTGAGATGAAGCGTTGCCTCGTCGTCGACGACAGTCGTGTAATCCGCAAGGTAGCTCGCAAGATTCTCGAAGAACTGCGCTTCGAGGTTTCTGAGGCTGAAGGCGGCTGCATCGCACTCGAGGCATGCCGCGCTGCAATGCCGGACGCTATTCTGCTTGACTGGAATATGCCGAACATGAACGGCATCGAGTTCCTGCGCGCCCTGCGCAAGGAAGACCGCGGTGGAGAACCTGTCGTGGTGTTCAACACTACGGAAAGCGACATGCAGTTCATCACCCACGCGATCGAGGCGGGAGCCAACGAGTACATCATGAAGCCGTTTGACAAAGAGATCATCGAATCGAAGTTCGCCGAAATCGGGCTGGTGACAGTATGAGTGTCACGGCGCACGCCAGCCAGGGTGCCGCCCGTCAGGCGGAGAAAATTCGCGTCATGATCGTCGACGATTCGGCGGTCATCCGCGGATTTTTGACGCGTTGGATCGAAGCCGATCCGGGCCTGGCGATCGTCGCAACGGCGTGCAACGGCAAGGTTGCGGTGGATTCGGTCAAGGTGGCGCGACCGGATGTCATTGTGCTCGATATCGAAATGCCCGAGATGGACGGGCTGACCGCCCTGCCGCTTTTGATCAATGCCGCGCCGCAGGCGAAGATTGTGATGGCGTCCACGCTGACCCGTCGCAACGCCGAAATCTCGATGAAGGCGCTTTCCTTGGGCGCCGCCGATTACTTAGCCAAGCCGACCTCCGTAGGCACTGGCGAGGTTGGAGAGACTTTTCGACGTGACCTCATCGGCAGGATCTATGCGCTTGGCGGTCGCATCCGGAAGACGGGCCCTGGGCAGGCCGGGCTGATTTCCGACCCAATCAAGCTGCGTCAGGCAGCGAGCGTGCGACCCCAGATCATCGCCATCGGATCGTCGACCGGCGGTCCTCCGGCCCTGTTGCAGATTATCGCAGCGCTCGCGCCTGGTCTCGACGTGCCCGTTGTGATCACGCAGCATATGCCGGCGACGTTCACGGCGATCCTGGCTGAAAACCTGGCGCGCGCGTCGCATCTGAATTGCCAGGAAGGCAAGTCCGGGACGATGCTCGCGCCCGGCTGCGTCTACATCGCGCCGGGCAACTACCACATGGAAGTTTCTGGACGCGGTGGGCCGCTGATGCTCAGCCAGGCGCCGCCGGAGAATTTCTGCCGTCCTGCGGTTGATCCGATGTTCCGCAGCATCGCTGCGGCCTATGGGTCCAGCGTCCTCGCCCTCGTGCTGACCGGTATGGGCGCCGACGGACGCGAGGGCGGCCGGGCGATCGCCAGCGGCGGAGGCACTGTCTTGGCGCAAGATGAAGCAACGAGCGTTGTTTGGGGAATGCCCGGCGCGGTGGCCCAGGCGGGCTTGGCGTCAGCCGTCCTGCCGCTGAACGCAATCGCCGGTGAAGTTCGCAAATATCTGGGACTGAAAACGAAATGACGCCCGCTGATTTAGCCTTTATCGCGCAAATGTTGAAACGGCGCTCCGGTCTCATAGTGACCGCCGACAAGACCTATTTGCTGGAAAGCCGGCTTGGCCCCGTCGCGCGCAAGCATGGACTTACCAATCTTGATGCAATCGTCGCGAAGCTGAGGGCTGGCGATGAACCTCTCGCGCGCAGCGTGACTGAAGCCATGACGACGAACGAGTCGTTCTTCTTCCGTGACAGGACGCCGTTCGACCATTTTGAAAAAATCATGCTGCCGGCGCTGACGAAGGTACGCTTGTCCCAACGCAAGCTGCGCATCTGGTGCGCGGCGGCGTCAACGGGGCAAGAGCCGTATTCGCTCGCCATGCTGCTCAAAGAGCGGTCTAAGCAAATCAACGACTGGAAGATTGAAATTCTCGGCACCGATCTTTCACCGGACGTGCTGTCGCGCGCGCAAGCAGGCATCTATTCGCAATTCGAAGTCCAGCGCGGGCTTCCCATCCAGATGCTCGTCAAAAACTTCGCAAAGGAAAGCGAACAGTGGCGGATAAAGGAAGAGATCCGCTCGATGGTTTGCTATCGCGTGTTCAATCTGCTCGATCCTTTCACGGGTCTGGGAACGTATGACATCGTATTCTGCCGCAACGTCCTGATCTACTTCGACGAGCAGACAAAGAAGAGCGTTCTCGAACGAATCGCCCAGCTGCTCCCGGATGACGGTTATCTCGTGCTCGGCGCGGCGGAGACGGTCGTCGGCGTGACAAACGCCTTCGCTCCCGTCGACGGCGCGCGCGGCCTCTATGCAAAGAACGTGTCGGCCGTTGAGACCAGAAAATTCGCTTCCTAATCGCGCCCCTCGCGAAACGGCAAGAAAGACTGCGGCATCGGCTTCCCGGCAAACGCCTTTCGGTCTAAAATCGCCCTCCCAAAACCTAACCTACCAACTCCCGCAGATCGATGACTCCGTTACGATCTATGTCGGCCTTGTCGAAAATTGTCCGCTATTGCGCCGAATATTCCGCCATCACCATTTTTCAATCGGCGTTCCAATCTAAGGCGAGCTAAATCGGCGTTTGATCGCGCTGCCGCTCGTTGAAGCGAGCCTCGGAAGATTCAAGCACGCCGTTGAAATATTGTTTGCAAAAATAGCGTTGAGTCCAACGTCGAGCTCACTGCGGGCAACCCACCATTGTATCGAAGCTTTTCAGACTCGTATCGCTGTCACTATGAGGTGAAATGGGCTCTGATCCTACACTTCTCTTTGGAGGGGTGTCGAAGCAGAGCTTGCGAGTTGGGTACTAACTATATGATTCCAATTCTAAAAAGCGGTTCAATATCGTGACCTTGCGCCTTCAGTCGACACGCAACAACTTGAACCTTACCCCAATGCTCCAGTCGCTTGCGTCGGACTTCATACACTCTTGCGATGATTAGCGTCAGAAAAATACCAGACCACATGGCAGGCAACAGCGCTTGCTCTACAATCAAATATCCAAAGAACGTTGCCGCAACCACAGCTATTGTTTCCCGCTCGGTCTCTGAGCTTATTTGATCTCGCGGTCGTACAAGCGGCGACACTTTGGCCAATTCGATCAATTCTTGGATGTCAGCGTCGGATGTGTCCAATTGCACCTTCCATCCCTGCGTTGAAATAGGAGCCATTTTTAATACCCTTTCGTCTGGAACAAAATCCTACTGAGACCATTCTGCATTGGCAGTGTGATTCGCAACCGGAATATACCTCAACTTCGTTTCCAGTCTGTCCAACCAATCGGGGACAGATCAACTATAGATGGTTCGAAAATGCCAACATGATCGATTCGGCGACTGGGTTTGCTTGTTACTGACCCGGCTCGGCGAAGGCCGATCCGTCGTGGAGATCGTGGAAGAGTATCCCGACCTTTCCAACGAACAGGTTGAGGCGGCCATTGCCTACGCGCTCAGTCTTGTAGCGCAATCCCCGCCTGCAGCGGAATAGCAGGGCTGAAGCCCCGCCGTCGAAGTTCGAGCGACTTCAGTTCCGCATCACTCCGGCTTCACAAAGCGCAGGATCATGCGGTCGCTTTCGCCGATGGCGTCGTAGGGGGTGCTGTCGAATTTTGGATCGGCAGGTTGACCTTGCGGGGCGCTGCGGAGCGTGGGTGGCAGCGTCCAGACGCCGAAGGGATGGTTGCGGGTGTCTTTCGGGTTGGCGTAGAGGTCCGAGCGCGCGCCCAGTTTGAAGCCCGCGCGAACGGCCGCCGCAATCACATAGGTTTCGGTGACATAGCCGGTTGGCGCCTTTGGGTCTTGCTGTGCATCCGGCGCATTGCGGTGCTCTTCGATCGCGAGAATGCCGCCCGGTTTCAGTACCGCGAAACTTTCGCCCATCACCTTGTCAAGAATGCCTGCCGCCATCCAATTGTGAATGTTGCGACCGTTCAAAACAAGATCGACGGAGTTTGGCTGGCCAAGCCCGTTTGATTTCGGACCGAAATTGACCAGTTCGACTTTGCCGTAAATTGCCTGATCGGCGAAGCGTTGCTCGTACTTCGTGCGGGCATCGCGCGCGGCCTGGGAGAGTTCGGGATTGCTCAGATCGGCGGCGGTCGCGATGTAGCGGCCTTTGGTCATGCGTGCATAGGGTGCCAGGATCTCGGTCCACCAGCCGCCCGACGGCGAAAGTTCCAGCACCGTCATGCCGGGCTTCAGGCCCCAGAAGGTCAGCGCGTCGGCGGGCTTGCGCCAGGGGTCGCGCTGCACATTGGCCGGTGTGCGCCATGTCCCCGCCACCGCGCTTTGCAGTGACGCATCGGTTGCGTCGCCCCGCGCGGACAAGGTGCCAAGTGTTGCGAGTGCTGCGATTGCAAAAGCCGATGTCAAAAATCTCATAGAATGCGCGCCCCACATTTTTAATGTTGTGGGCCAGTCCTAGAGGGTTGGCGGTATGGGAGCAAGGGTGGCGCCGTTCACCGGGCCAACCCTTCCCGGTATGTTGCGTAGAACGGTGTCCAGGCCAGCATCTCGCGCGCCTTGGTATTGTGCAGCCGGAATGACGGAAAGCCCAACTGACCTCCGGTCTTCGGTGCGCCATGACCGGACGCTTCGGCAATGAAGGCGAAGATATCGCGCCATTGCACCGGCTGGTTGTCGCATACAATCAGTTTAGAGCGATGCGGCCAGCGAGAGAGTGCTGCCAGCGTGGCGCTTGCCATATCTGCAATGTGCACGAGCGAGACGTAGTCGGTGCCGTCACCGGGAAGTTTGAGTTTTCCCGCAGCGGCCATTGAATACCAAGCATCGTCAAATCCCGTGCCCGGACCATAGAAAAGGCCGCCGCGAAGGATGAGCCAATCGAGCGTGCTTTCGCTGACGCTGGTTTCCATCGCCAGGCTTGCGGCGATGGCACGCGAGGCGACGGTGTCTGCGGTGCTTTGATAGATGTGGTCTTCATCCGACCACTGTGCGCTTGCCGATGCATTCACCATTGCGATGCTTTGCTGGATGATACGCGTGACGCCTGCCTGCTTGCAGGCCGCAAGCCAGTTGGCAGTTCCGTGGCGGCGCAGTTCGTCGTTTGCTTCGAAGTTGCCGCGCCCGCTGGGTCCGGGAAGTGCGGTTGCCAGATTGATTCCGATCGCGCAGCCCTGAAGGGCTTTTGCCATGGAGCTTTCGTCGAAAATGTCTGCTTGAACAATTTCCGCGCCACAGGCGCGGGCGAGCGAGGCTGCTTCCGGGCGCCGCGCAAGGGCGCGCACCTTGTTGCCGGCGTTTAGGAGTCTGGGAATGAGATGGCGTGCGTACACGCCATTGGCACCAAGAACGCCGATTGTTTGAACCATGATCGAAGCCCGGGTTGGTTGAAGACTATGGGGGGTGATAACAGAGAAATGCCCACGAAGTCGCGGGGGCGGCGGGCCCGCTAGTTCGGTCTGCCCCAAATCTTCAAACCGGTCCGGGTGGCGATGTTGCTGAAATCTTTGTCGGTGGTCAGCATCGTCAAATCGTGGCGAACACACAGCTGCGCAAAGAGGGCATCAATCGTTCCAATCTGAATTCCGGCGCGACGGCAATTGTTGCGCAATTCCGCCGCATCCACATGGTCGCGTCGATCGGGAACGAGAAGCGGCAGTGCGGTAAATCGTTCGATAATTTGCTGACGTGCTTTGGGACCCGAAAACCCCTGAAGCAATTCTTGAAGGACGAGGCCGGTGGTGACGATGGTGTCACCGGCCTCAAGGCTGCGGCTCAGTTCTTTAACCTCGTCCGCTCGACTGGGCGCGTCGCGACGCAAAGCAAGGGACCAGACGCTCGTATCGACGAAAACGGTCAAGAGCGCGTGCGCCCGGTTTTGTGGTCGCGCGTGCGCTCGGCTTTGTAATCGTATGACCGGTCCCACTCGAGTTTGCCCATGAGTTCGAGCAAGCGTTTCTGACGCCGTCGTGCCACGAACTCCTGCAACGCCATTGTGACGGCGGCCTTCTTCGAGCGTTCGCCACTGACCTCAAGAGCGAGCTCGATCAACTTTGGGTCGATCGCAAGATTGGTTGCCATGTGTGTACCTCCACACATTTCTTCACACATTTTGCAAGCGCAGTCAAGGTTTTTGCCTCTGCGCCCCTACCTTCCTGCCGGCGCAAAGTTTACGCGCCTGACTTCGCTGATCGCGCCTCTCTCTAACGCGCCTTCGACCAGTTCGTAGCCCATCAGCGCAAAGACGCGGCCGCGCAGGAAGATGGGCCTGGCGTTGCCGTACCAATCGGCGCATGAGGCCTGGCAATGATCGTCAACGACGCCTTCTTCGTTGGCGCCGAGTTCGCCCAGGGGCTGGAACTTGCGTTGTGAGCGCGACAGGAAAATGATGGCTGCGGAATTTTCGGCCAATTGCCGGTGGCCTGGCCGTCCGGCACGCGCGACCGGCAAGCCCAGCAGGCCCGCGGTCTCGTCTTCACGGCGCGGGTCAGGCTTGAAGAAGAACGCGTGGCTTCGGGTTTCGCCTTGCGAAGCGCTGGTCAGCGAATAGCGGTCGCCGAGTTGCGGACGCCAGCCGGAGGTCAGCTCCACGGCTTGAAAATGCAAGTCGCGCGCGCCGGCGCCGATCACGACGGCGTCGTTGCCCATCGCCTCGATCCGGTCGATGCCGTGAGCCAGCGAAAGTTGGGTGACGGCACTTCCGCGTACGGCTGCTGCGACAACCACCGAGCGTTGGTCTTGAGGGCGTCCCCAGCTGTTGCCGGTGCCGTAGAGCACATAGTTGCCGACGAAACGATTCTGGAAGTGATAGCTGTCAGTGCCGGGTGAGGGCAGGGAGCGGTAAAAACCGCCGGACGCATCTTCGCTGCCGTCGCCGAAGCGGTTCAAGGGCAGTTGCAGCAACTTGACGGCGCCGCGTGTGAACTCCGGCCGCCACATGGCATCGCCACCGCTTTCACTGCGGACCAGCACATTCAAGCGGCCCTCATTCCAGTCTTCGCGGAACGAGAACTGATCGACTGGCGCGCCGTGTACGCCAACGGCCGACGGTGCACTGCCGTCCAAAGGTAAACGATAAACCAGCCCCGAAGGTGCACCGTCACCGTCGCGCGGCAACCCTGTCACCCAAACATATACTGCCTGAGAAGAGACATAGAAATTGCGGCTGCGCGGACCCAGGACACTGATGGCCTTGCAGCGCAAAACGGGTGCCGCGAGGTCGCAATCGGTGACCGTGTGAAGGGCGCTGATGTCGGCGCGCGTTGGGTCATCCCAGTTTGGCGGCATATATATTTGACGCCCGCTGACAATCGGTTGAAATGCCGAGCGGTCATTGTTGCCCTGCCAGCGTCGCACGGCTGGCATCCAGTCGAATGAATCAGAGATCGCGTAAGGCAAATAGAGCGGTGAGTAAACAATGAGCCGCTGGCCGATCAGGCGCGAGGCGTAGTTGCGCGAGGAATAGTAATCGTTGGAACGCAAGTGATAGGCATCTTCGAATGAAAGCCTCCCGCTGCCATCGATGCGGAAGCGGTTGATCTCGGTACCGCCGCGCGTATAGCTGTAGCCGATGACAATGACGCGATTGCCTGCGATCAGCATCTCGTCATACCAGTCGCCTTGCGGGTAAACCCCGGGCGGGAAGGCGTTGATGGACGAGATGGGTGCAAGCGATCCCCGCGCTGTCGAGACTGTGAACAAGCGCCCGCGCCGCAAGATCACCAGCATGTCGCCATAGGTTTTGACGATGCCGCCTTCGTCTACGCCGGCTTCCTGGGTGTTGGTGATGCTTTCGCTGGCGCTGGAGGCTGAGGCATCGGCGGGTGCTGCGGCTGCAGGGGGCGGTGCCGGTGAGGGCACAGGTCCACCGTCTGATTCGTAGGCGCGCTTTTGCTGGGGTGGGCGGGCGCGTTTGACAAAGTCGCGAAATTCCTGGTCCGAACGGAAGGGCACGAGGGTCTTGTGTGGTGCATTGCGGGCTTGCGCGGCGGTTTCGGCCACGGACGGGTTCGCGAACGCCGCCATACATGCAATCGCTGCGGCGCAAGCAGTTACCGATGCGCCGTTTCGCCTGGAGACACGTGTCATGGTAAGTCTACCTCTAAGTTTGCTGCGTTGCCCATTTACGTCCGAGGCTGGTGGCTTTTTTGTGGCGTGGCTCTCGCGTAGAGCGACCGTTAGTTTTTGTTCAACGATTTAAGTGCCGCGTGCGTGCCTTGTTTCAGCAAGGCCGAGATGTCGGGGCAGGGTTGGGTGGGGTCGTCAGCGGGAAGCCCATTCCGCGCGATTGGTCGTCGTGACATGCGCACCTGACGCTTATGGACATGACGCCGCGCGGGCCGGTTCATTGAGTGGGCGGCTGGGGTCGCGTGGCTGTCTTTGCTGTCGATGGATATGGATGGTGGTTGTGCCATCCACTGGAGTTTGGGTTACGCCACGATGGTGTTCGTCATGTGGGCGATCATGATGGTGGCGATGATGCTGCCACCGGCGGCACCGATGACTTTGCTCTATGCGAAAGTCACTTCGCAGCCGCATGGCAGCGAAAGCGTTCTTGCGCCAGCCTCTGTAATGGCGGGGGCGTATCTGTTGCTGTGGGCGGGGTTCTCGGCGGTGGCGGCCTTGTTGCAGTGGGGACTTTCCGAGTCCGGACTAATCTCGGGCGCCGCCATGGTACCCGGCGATGCGCGTGTGGCCGGCGGATTGCTGAGTGCGGCTGGGATTTGCGCACGGACTGTACTGTCTGGGTTGTTGCAGGATGATCATGGTGCTGCTGTTCGCGGGTGGGGTGATGAATCTCGCCTGGGTTGCCGTGCTGGCGATGATCGTGTTGGTCGAAAAGTGGCTCCCTTTGGCGAGCGTATCGGCCAGAGCGCGGGCGTTATTATGATGAGTGGATTTTTCTAAAGACCCGCTTCGACTTCGCGCCGGTGGGCTTCAGCCATTGCTCCGAGGCTAGCGAATTCGAATTCGGGAATGGGCATGTCCTTGACGGGCTTTGTAGCGCCACCTTGGCCGCCCCGGCGGTTGATCCAGCAGCGGGCGAGGCCCAGGCGTCCGGCTGGAATGTGATCGTGGTACAGACTTTGTGCGGTGTGAAGGATCTCCGATTTGGCGTAACCCATCGCTGCCACCTGGTCGATGAGATAGTTGAAGTTCCTCGGATCGGGTTTGTAACTGCCGATGTCTTCGGCTGTACAGATCGCGTCGAACGTCACGCCCAGCCTTTGATTTGTGGCGGCAAAGCTTTGCCGGTCCACGTTCGACAAGATCACCAGTTTGAAGTGACGTTGGAGATAGACGAGTGCATCCTGGGTATCGGCGAAGGCGGGCCATGTGCCGATCGACCCGCCGAAGCACTCATCGTTCAATTTTGAGGTTGGTAGTCTCCATTTGGCCGCGAGGGTGTTGTGCACTCGCGCCAACAGGTCACGATAGAGCAGGCTTGGGTGTTGTTCCTGAACGATGGGCTCGAAGGCGCTGAAATCTGATAACGCCTCGTCGCGCGAAATTCCTGGACTTGGAGCTTCACCATCGCCCCTCAAAAACGGTTGGAGTTCGTTCCAAATGCCAGTTTCCCAGTCGATCAGAGTTCCGTAGCAGTCGAAGGAGAGGACTTTGAAATCCATGAGCCGCTTTGACATTCAATTTCCCTTGAACGTGGGTGTTCGCTTTTCGAAGAATGCGGAGATGGCTTCGCGGAAATCTTCCGAATGGGCGGTGAGGAGCCATTGGTCGGCATCCATGTGCATGATGGCTTGATCGAGGGCGCCGGAGACGCGGTTGATGGAGCGTTTGATCATTTGCACGGCGATGGGTGGCAGGGCTGCATATTCTTCGGCCCAGGCGTGCGCGGTGTCGTCCAGACTTTCGCGCGGCACGACTTCGTCGAAGAAACCCCAGTTGAGCAATGTGGGCGCATCGAAAAGTTTGCCCGACATGATCATGCGTTTGGCGCGGGCAGGGCCGATGAGATGGACGCAGACCGGGACGGCGTTCCACATCAGGTTGATGCCCATTTTTACTTCGCCGTAGCCGACGCGCGCGTCGTTGCCGCCGATGCGAAAGTCGCAGGCGGTGGGGATGCAGGCACCGCCGCCAGTGGCGATGCCTTGAACGGCGCAGATCACCGGCTGGTGGATTTCCTGAAGGGCTCGCATCATTTGGCCGCCCAGTTCAAGTTCGCGGCGGCGCATGAGTATGGATTGCGGGTCACCTTGAAAGCGCGACTGGCTGAGGTCGGCGCCGACGGAGAAGTCCCGGCCTTCGGCGCGAACGATGATGGCGCGGGTTTTCTCGTCCTTGGCGAAGTTTTTGGCGGTGCGCTCAACCTCTTCCATCATTTCGTTGGTGATGGCATTGCGCTTTTCGGGGCGGTTAATGGTGAGGGTGGCTATGGCGCCATCACGGGCTACTTCGATGAAGGAATCTGTCATTTGGCGTCCTGACATTTCTTGGGCATTTCCGGGCAGCGTTGACAGGCGAGGTAACAGGGACCAACTTGGCGGCGCAAGAGGAGAGGCGCAGATATGACTCCACAGACCCAACGAAAGGCCGAAATGGCGGTTCTTGAGGTGAGGCCGCTGACGCCCACCATTGGCGCTGAGATTCACGGGATTGATTTGCGTCAACCCCTCGATGCAGTGACGTTGAGCGAGGTTCGAGCTGCATTGCTGGATTGGAAGGTCCTGTTCTTTCGCGATCAAGATATCACGACCGGGCAGCATCTGGCCTTTGCGCGGAATTTTGGCGAACTCGAGGTGCATCCGTTTGCCCCGGAAAAGCCCGGATATCCCGAGGTGCTTGCCATTACGCATGATCGCGAGCGACCGGGCAAAGAAAACACTTGGCACAGCGACGTGACGTGGCGGCTTGAGCCATCACTGGGTTCGATCTTGCGCGCACTCGAAGTGCCCGAAGTGGGCGGGGACACATTGTTCGCCGATATGTACGCCGCGTATGAAGGATTGAGTGACGAGGTCAAGACCAAAATCGAGGGGAAGTCTGCGATCCACGACTTTGAAAATTTTCGCCGTGGTCTGCGCAAGAAGGGCAAGAGTGAATCCGAGATCGAAGAGTACAATAAGAAATATCCACCGGCCGAGCATCCGGTTGTGCGCGCGCATCCGGAAACGGGGCGCAAAGGGCTTTACGTCAACGCCGCCTTTACCCAGTACATCGTGGGGATGGAGCGGGCGGCGTCGGATACGCTGCTGACGCATCTTTATGCGCAGGCCGCGATTCCTGAGTACCAGTGCCGGTTTCGCTGGGAGGTGAATTCGATCGCCTTCTGGGACAACCGGGCGTCACAGCATTACGCGGTGTCGGACTATTGGCCGGCGGTGCGGCGAATGGAACGGGTGACAATTGTTGGCGATAAACCTCGTTAGGACTTTTCAATGTTCAAGACACCAATTTCTGCTGACTCGCACATCACCGAACCGCCCAATTGTTATGTGGACTTCATCGATCCGAAGTATCGCGAGCGGGCGCCGAAGATGACGCGGCATGATCGTCTGGGAGATATTTTTGTTATTGACGGTCTGGATCAGCCGGTGCCGATGGGCCTGGTTGCGGCGGCGGGAAAGGATCCGTCGACGATTACAACCGATGGCGTGCTGTTCAAGGATTTGTGGCGCAGCGGCTGGGATGCGAAGTATCGGGTCGCCGACCAGGATAAGGACGGCATTGGCGCTGAGATCATCTATCCGACCGTCGGCATGCTGATCTGCAATCATCCGGACTTTGACTACAAGAAGGCGTGTTTTGAAGCCTATAATCGCTGGCTGCTGGAGTATTGTTCGGTGGCACCGGCGCGGCTCTATGGCATGGCCCAGGTTTCCATGCGCACGCCAGAGGACGGGGTTGGCGAACTCAAAGCGGCGCATGCGATGGGTTTCAGGGGGATCATGATGCCAGGTGATCCAGCAGTCGAAGACTATGACAGCAAGGTTTACGACAAGGTTTGGGAGACGGCGGTTGAGCTGAAACTGCCGTTGTCGTTTCACATTCTGACAAGCAAGTCAGGCGCTTTTGCGCAAAACCCCCGCGGCCCGCGCATTAATGGGTTTCTGGCGATTATCCGTGGTTGCCAGGACATTATGGGGACGCTGATTTTCGGGGGCGTGTTTGACCGGCATCCGGCATTGAAAATAGTTTGTGTGGAGGCCGATGCGGGCTGGGTTCCACACTACATGTACCGCATGGACCATGCCTACAAGCGCCATCGTTATTGGATGAAGGCGCCACCGTTGAAGCGCTTGCCGAGCGAGTATTTTCACGACCACATCTATGTGACATTTCAAGACGATTGGGTGGCGTTCAAGACCAAGGATCTGTGCAATGTGCGGCGCTTGATGTGGGCGAATGATTTTCCGCATTCCGATTCGACTTGGCCGTGGTCGCAGTCGATGCTGGACGAGCATGCGAAATCGTTGACCACGCAGGAACGCAACTGGATATGCCACGATAATGTGGCTGAGCTTTATGGGATCGGTGAGCGGGCGTGAACGATAGTATTCTTGTGCGGTTGTTAGGGGCGTCGGCGATTATCGGCGGCGCGGCGCGTATCGCTTCGGCGTTCGGGACGTGGGGTCTGGGGGCGTTGAAACTCGAGGTCTTCTATTTCGGAATCGACGTGGCGTTGTTGTTTGGGCTGATGGGCATTTATTTTGCGGCAAGCGAGCGGTTGGGATTTTTTGGGTTCTTTACGTTCGTAATCGCTGCAACCGGTATCGCCTCGATTGTTGGGCCCGACACGAAGGTGTTTGGCATCGACACCTATCAAGTCGGGGTCGCGGCTATTTCGCTTGGGCTTTGCTTGCTTGGACTGTGGATGCTCATTCAGCGCGCGGGTTCCTCGCTGGCTGGCATGTGCTGGGTTGCATCGACGATCGTGGGAGTTGGCGGCATGTATGCAGGCGAAAGTGAATTCGGATTTTTTGCCGGCGGGATTTTGTTTGGGCTTGGGTTCGTGGCCGGCGGCGTCGCGCTGTTTAGCAACGCGACGCCGGAGTAGCTTCAGCTCACCGGAAAACCCCGGTCGCGCATGAGGGCGTTGGTGTCGACGTCGCGGCCGCGGAAACGGCGGAAGGCTTCGTCGGGCGGGATGGAGTTGCCAACGCTCATGATCGAGGATTCAAGCAGTTTGCAAGCGTCTTTGTTGTAGAGGCCGCCCTTTTCCATGAAGCCTTCATAGACGTCTGCGGTCATCGCGTCGGCCCAGATGTAGACGTAGTAGCCCGCCGAGTAGCCGTCGCCTGAGAAGATGTGGCCGAAGGCGGTGGGGCGGTGACGCATGACGATTTCTTTCGGGCAGCCGATTTCGGCCATCGTCGCTTTTTCGAATTCGACAGGGTCGATAGTTTTATCGACGGTCGCTGCCTGATGGATTTTCATGTCGTAGAGAGCTGAGGCCAAGTATTCAACCGTTTCGAAGCCTTGGTTGAAGTTGTTCGCCCTGGTAATTTTTTCGACCAGTTCTTTTGGAATCGGTTTGCCGGTCTGGTAATGGATGGCGAACTTGTTCAACACCTCCGGGGTCTCGAGCCAGTATTCATTCACTTGGCTTGGGAACTCGACGAAGTCGCGTTTCACGCTGGTGCCGGCAAGCGTCGGGTAGTTGACGTTGGAGACGAGGCCGTGAAGCGCGTGCCCGAATTCGTGGAACATGGTCGAGGCGTCGTCCCACGAAATCAGCACCGGCTCGCCGGGTTTGCCCTTGATCATGTTCGAATTGTTCGAGACGATCGGCGTTGTGTCACCTTTGAAGCGTTCCTGGGTGCGGTATTCGCTCATCCAGGCGCCCGAGCTTTTGCCGGCACGTGCATAGGGATCGAAGTACCAAAGTCCGACGCGCTTACCGCCGCGGCGAACTTCGTAGACCGACATGTCCGGGTTGAAAACCGGCACACCTGAAAGTTTCACGAACTCCAGGCCGTAGACCTGGGTTGCGGCCCAGAACATGCCTTCGCGGATTTTTTCGAGCTGGAAGTATTGCTTCACTTCGTTTTGATCGATCTCGTATTTCGCTTTGCGCACTTTCTCGGCGTAGTGGCGATAGTCCCAGGGTTCGATCGTGATCTTTGCGCCTTCCTTGTTGGCGACGGCTTGCATGTCGACGACTTCTTCCTTGACGCGGCCAACGGCTGCTTTCCACACTTTCAGCATCAGGTTCGTCGCGTTGTCCGGCGTTTTGGCCATGTTGTCGTCAACGATCCAATGGGCATGGGTTGGATAGCCCAGCAACACCGCGCGTTCGGCACGCAGTTTCAGAATTTCGCCGATGCCTGCACGGTTGTTATGGGCGCCTTCATTGTCGCCGCGATTGATCCACATGCGCCAGCCCTTCTCGCGTAAGTCGCGGCGCTCAGAGAAGACGAGGAAGGGTTCCATCGACGAGCGGGTGTTGGTGAAAACCCATTTGCCTGGAAGCTTGCGGTCCTTGGCGGCTTGGGCGGCGCCTTCGCGGATCGATTCCGGCAGGCCTGCGAGATCGGCCTCGCTGTCGAGGGTCATGGTGTAGTTTTCTTCATCAGCCAATTGGTTCTGACGGAAGGTCGTGAACAAGGTCGCGAGCCGTGTGTTGATGTCCTTGAGGCGCGCCTTCTGCTCTTTGTTGAGGGCCGCACCTTGGCGGGCGAAGCGGTTGTAATGGACCTCGACCAAGCGCTGCTGCTCAGTGTTGAGGTTCGACGAGGCGCGAGCGCTGTAGACAGCTTTGACCCGTTGAAAGAGCGCGTCGTTCTGGATGACTTCATCGCCGAACGCCGAAAGGATCGGCGACATGTCGGCTTCGATCTTTTGCATTTCCTTGCCGTTCATGTTCGACGTGTAAACGCCGAAGAAATTTCCGGCACGGCTTAAGGGGCGGGCCGAGTCTTCGAAGGGCAGAATTGTGTTCTCGAATGTCGCCGCCGATTTTTGGTCTGTAATAGCGCGAAACTCGGCGCGGGCGAGGTCCATGCCTTTCATCAGTGCGGGCTTGAAGTCCGCGGTTTTGACTTTGTCGAAGCGGGGGATGCCTCCGTTCGGCCCGGTCCATGTGTCGAGTAGCGGCCCCAGTGATGTGGCTTTTGCCGATGCGGTCATGGAAAGTCCTGTCGTGGAGATGGTGAGAGCGGCCGATGCGGCGGCCCCTCTTAGGAATGATCTTCTCTTCATGAAACGGAGTTCCCCAATTGCTGCCCGCACGCTGCAGGCTTTGAGCCAGTTTAACCAGTGTATGGGGGTTTCTGCCACGGTGCTTGTCACGCTCGCGTGAATTCATCTGCGGAGAGTGCAACAAGACCCTTGATCGGCGCGTTGAGTTGGGTAGGTTCCGTGCGCTAAAAACAGCGAAATTCTTAGTGAGGGTTCGTGCAACACGTGCATTCCAATCTTGAAGTACGCGTTATACCGGGTAAAGGGCGGTGCGTTTTCGCCGCACGCGATATCGCCAAAGGGCAATTGGTGATGGCCGATCCCATCATTTTTGTACCCGGAGGCGACTCGGACCACACCGACCAAACGTCGGTAGGTCGGTATGTGTTCCAGTGGAATGAAGACGATGATTTGTGCGTCGTGCTTGGCTTGGGCAGCCTGATCAATCACGGTCTGCCGGAGAACGTGTCGTTGGTATCGAACTACAAAGACCAGACCATGGAATTCTACGCCTATACGGACATCAAGGCGGGGGACGAGCTGGTCTACGACTATGGCCACGATGCGGAAGAATTGACCGGATACTACGGCATCCCGGCGCGGGCGATTGCGGCGGCATAGGCGTCAGTCGTCTTTATCTGTTTCCTTTTCGAGCTTGCCGAAAAAGCGATGGTCGACGCGCGCGCCGACGCTGAGCAATAGCAGAACCAGCACGGTGCCGATGATGGCGACGAACCATTCACCGAGCCCACAGACTACGCCGATCGCGGCTGTCACCCAAACAGACGCCGCAGTGTTGAGGCGGTGAACATTGCCTGTTTCATCGCGCATGATGACACCTGCGCCCAGGAATCCTACTCCCGCCAACACGCCTTGAATGACCCGGCTGATCGCGTCCGCCGGAAATTGCGCGCTGCCACCGACTCCGAGGACTGAAACAGTAGCGATGGCAGCGCCCAAAGCGACCAAGCCCAGCATGCGCAAGCCTGCTGGTTTGCCGTGCATGTCACGATTAAGGCCAATCGCGCCACCGATGACGGTTGCGGCGGTCAATCGAAGCGCAAGATCGGCGAGTTGGCTTACGTCTGTCATCTGGAGCCCCACTATATTCTATGCTGCGTTTGCTCAGTATACGGTTTCTGAAGGTTAGTGCATGCGAATCAGTTCAATCCTTAACAAGGCTCACGTTGCGCTCGCATGCAATCAGTGGGATTCTTGGCGAATCACTATCGCTTGAGGGGAGTTAAGCGTCATGGCCGAACCAGCAGCGCAAGGCGTCAAATACGAGAAAGTTGGCGCCGAGTATTTCGAGCAGCGTAAACTTCGCCGCTATGCGGGCGTGTTCTCTCTGTGGGCCTTAGGGGTCGGGGCGGTCATTTCGGGGCATTTTTCAGGGTGGAATTTCGGACTTGCCTTTGGCTGGGGCTCGATGTTTGCCGCGACCGTGATCATCACGATTATGTATGTGGGGTTGACCTATTCGCTGGCGGAAATGTCACCGGCCTTACCGCATACGGGTGGCGCCTATTCCTTCGCGCGTTCGGCGATGGGGCCGTGGGGCGGATTTGTGACGGGCGTGGCGGAAAACATTGAGTATGTGCTGACGCCGGCGGTTGTCGTCTATTTTATCGGCTCGTATATGGGCGCGATCCTGGAAACCGGACCTGAGCTGCAGCCACTCTATTGGATATTGGGTTATGCGATATTTGTCGGCGCAAATCTTTTCGGAGTCGAGCTGTCGTTCCGGGTGACAATGTTTGTGACGCTGCTGGCGCTGGCTTGCCTTGCGTTCTTTTATATCAGCGCGCTGCCCAACATTGATTTTACGCGCAATGCGATGAATGTCGGTGTCGGGCCGGATGGCGCACTTATTCATTTGCCGGAAGGCGGTGGGCCGTGGTTCCCGGACGGGGTGCATGGGGTGCTGGCGGCGCTGCCTTTTGCCGTGTGGCTTTATCTGGCAATTGAGCAATTGCCACTGGCATCGGAAGAATCGCGCGACCCGCGCAAGGACATGCCAAAGGGAATTTTGTTTGGCATGCTCACGTTGACTATCAGTGCGTTTGCAATGCTGACACTCAATTCCAGTTTAGCGCCAGGTTCGTGGGGTCTCAAGGCCTCGGGCGAGCCGCTGCTGGAGGGGTTCCGGACTCTGTTTGGCAATGATCTTGCCAAGATCCTGGCGCTCATTGCCATCGCCGGACTGGTTGCAAGTTTTCACGCCATCATTTTTGCTTATGGACGCCAGATCTATTCCCTGTCACGGGCTGGATATTTTCCACGGTTCCTTTCGATCACACATGGGTCGCATCAGACGCCGCAAGTGGCGTTGATTGCGGGCACGATCGTGGGTCTTGGTGTGATGCTGGTGATCTGGTTCATCTGGGGGCAGGAAAAAGGCGGCGCCTTCATCGGGGCGGCGCTGCTTAATATGGCGGTTTTTGGCGCGATGATTTCGTATGTGATGCAGGCGATATCGTTCATTCTGCTGCGCAGTGAGATGCCAAATATCGAGCGGCCCTATCGAAGTCCGCTTGGGGTGCCTGGCGCACTGGTGACGCTGGCGATTGCCCTCGTGACGATCTGGTTCCAGGTGACTGATCCGGCCTTCAGGGATCCGGTGCTTTTGACGGCTGCCTATTATGGGTTGATGATCGTGTATTTCGCGGTTTTCGGGCGAACGCAACTTGTGCTTTCGCCTGAGGAAGAGTTCGCGATGTCCAAAGGCAAGTCCGACTACAAAACGCACTAAATCCACTGGGGGACGGATGAATTTGGGAGGTTGCGCTTCGGCGCGGCCTCCTTTCTATTTCGGGGCTCAACAATTGAGCGCGCCGCCCATGGATCCCCGCCAGGTTAAAACCGCTGCTGACGCCCGTGCAATTGTGGATGCGCGCAAACTTTCGCATGTGAAGGTCGGTGTTTTCGACACGGACGGCATCTTGCGCGGCAAGTATATGGCGCGTGACAAGTTTTTCTCGGCGCTCGACAAAGGATTTGGCTTTTGCGACGTCGTGCTGGGGTGGGATTCCAACGACCAGCTTTATGACAACGTGAAGTTGACGGGTTGGCACACCGCATATCCCGACGCCAACGTGCGGGTGCTGCCAGCCACTTGCCGTTCTGTGCCGTTCGAAGGCGACATGCTGTTGTTTCTGGGCGAGTTTGAGGGAGCGGCTGAAGCGTGTTGTCCGCGCGGGGTGATGCGGCGGATTGTTGAACGCGCTTCGGATATGGGTTTTGCGGTTCAGGCGTCGGCGGAGTTTGAGTTCTTCGTCTTTGATGAAACACCGCATTCGGTGCGCGAGAAAAATTATCGAAATCTGAAAAATATCACGCCGGGGTATTTCGGTTATTCGATGCTGAGATCGTCCGTGCATTCGGATTTCTATCAGGACCTGATCAAGCTTGGGAACGAGATGGATTTTCCGATCGAGGGCTTGCACACGGAAACGGGGCCGGGAGTGCTGGAAGCCGCGCTCGTGTACTGCGAGGCGCTGGCGGCCGCAGACCGTGCGGCGTTGTTCAAGACATTTTGCAAGGTGCTTGCTCAGCGGCGCGGCTGGATGGCGACATTCATGGCAAAGTGGTCGGGGCAGTTACCGGGGCAGTCGGGTCACTTGCACATTTCGCTTGCCGATAAAAAGGGCAAGTCGGCCTTCTATGACGAGAAGGCGCCACACACGATGTCCGACACCATGCGCTGGTTCGTCGGCGGGCAACAGAAGCTGATGCCAGAGTTGTTGGCGATGATTGCGTGCACGGTCAATTCCTACACGCGGCTGATACCGGGATTCTGGGCACCGACGGATGCGACGTGGGGGGTTGAAAACCGGACTTGCGCGTTGCGCGTTATTCCGGGTTCGCCCAAGAGCCAGCGCGTCGAATACAGGATTGCGGCGGCCGACATCAATCCCTACATCGCGATGGCGTGTGCGCTGGGTTCGGGGTTGTGGGGGATTGAAAACAAGATCGAACCGGATGCAGCGATCGAAGGCAGTGCCTACGAGAAAAAATTTCCCAAGAGCCGTGCGTTGCCGCGGACACTGTATGAAGCGGCGGAGCGGTTGGAGGCATCGAAGCCCGCGCGGGCCCTGTTCGGCGACGCGTTTGTCGAGCATTATGCGGCCTCTCGCAAATGGGAAGAGCGCGAGTTCCGCAAGACGATCACCGATTGGGAACTGGCGCGGTATTTTGAGATTATATGAGGTTGGGTATGACAGACATCGTTTGCATTTCACCTATCGACGGACAAGAAGTGGCGCGCAGACCGTTGGCGAGCCCGGCGCACATTGCCTTTACGTTGCGGGCGGCGCACGTGGCACAGCGTGCCTGGGCTCATGTTTCGATCGCAGAACGCTGCACCCTGGTGTTGAAGTTCATGGATGCGATGCTTGCCATGAACCAGGAGATTGTGCCGGAGTTGGCCTTGCAGATGGGACGGCCGGTGCGGTTCGGCGGCGAGTTTCGCGGCTTTGAGGAACGCGTGCGTTACATGACGATGATTGCCGAGGACGCGTTGAAGCCGGTCTTGCCAGCCGATCCCAAGCCCGGGTTCAAGCGCATGATAAAACGCACGCCTGTGGGCGTGGTGTTGGTGGTGGCACCATGGAATTATCCCTATTTGACGGCGGTCAACACTATTGCGCCGGCGTTGATTGCGGGCAATTCCGTGATCCTGAAGCATGCATCGCAAACGCTTCTGGTGGGGGAACGTTTTGAGCAGGCGATGAAGGCTGCAGGGATTCCGGAGGGTCTGTTTGCGAATGTCGTTCTCAGCCACGAGCAGACTTCGCGTTTGTTGGCATCAGGGGGCGTCAATCATGTGAATTTTACGGGTTCGGTTGCAGGCGGCAAAGCCATCGAGCGTGCCGCGGCAGGGACATTTACGACAATGGGGCTGGAGCTTGGCGGAAAAGACCCGGCCTATGTGCGCGCCGATGTGAAGCTTGACCATGCCATAGAGAATTTGGTGGATGGCGCGTTTTACAATTCGGGGCAGTGCTGTTGCGGAATTGAGCGCATTTATGTGCACGAGGCCGTTTACGACAAGTTCCTGGATGGGTTTGTCAATCTCACCCGGAAATATGTGCTGGGTAATCCGATGGATGAGGCGACGACGCTGGGGCCGATGGCGCATACACGTTTTGCGGATGTCGTGCGCAGGCAGACGGCGGAGGCGCTGGCCAAGGGCGCGAAGGCGCATATCGATGTGAAAGCGTTCGCGGCCAATCGTGAGGGGACACCTTATCTGGGGCCGCAAGTGTTGACCCATGTCGATCATTCGATGAGCGTGATGAAGGACGAGAGTTTCGGTCCGGTCGTCGGAATCATGAAAGTGACATCCGATGAAGAGGCGGTGCGCCTGATGAACGATTCGCCTTACGGTTTGACGGCGGGCATCTGGACCAGTGACCTGGAGGCTGCGGAGCGGATCGGCGATCACGTTGAGACCGGCACGGTTTTCATGAATCGCTGTGATTATCTTGATCCGGCGCTGGCGTGGACCGGGGTGAAGGATACCGGGCGTGGGGCATCGTTGTCAGTGATCGGCTTTGAGATGCTGACGCGGCCGAAGTCTTATCATTTGCGGCATGCGGTGTAGCGGATGACTCAGCGGGCAAATTGGAATTATCCGACCAGCGTGCGGTTTGGCGCGGGGCGGATCAGCGAGCTTGCCGATGCGTGCAGGATAACCGGCATCGCGCGGCCGTTGCTGGTGACCGATCCGGGACTGGCTTTGATGCCGATGGTTATCCAGGCCCTTGAGTCCCTGAAGGCAGCGGGGTTGGGCGCTGCGCTATTTTCAAAGATCAAGTCGAACCCGGTTGAAACCAATGTGGCCGATGGGGTCGCGGTGTTGCGGGCGGGCAAGCATGACGGGGTGGTGGCGCTGGGTGGCGGATCGGCGCTGGACGTTGGCAAGGTGATTGCCTTCATGGCCGGTCAGACGCGGCCAATGTGGGATTTTGAAGATATTGGCGACTGGTACACGCGCGCCGACCCGAAGGGGATCGCGCCGGTGATTGCGGTGCCGACGACTTCGGGGACAGGGTCTGAGGTCGGGCGCGCCGGTGTGATCACGCAAGAGGCGACGCACACGAAGAAGGTGATCTTTCATCCGAAAATGATGCCGGTGGTGACGATTTGCGACCCGGCTTTGACCGTCGGGTTGCCGGCGCATCTGACGGCGGCGACGGGCATGGATGCGTTTGCGCATTGCCTTGAGGCCTATTGCGCGCCGGGATTTCATCCGCTTGCCGACGGCGTTGCGGTTGAGGGCATGAGGCTCGTGAAAGAGAATCTTGTTCGCGCGGTGAAAACCGGTGGCGATCTTGAAGCGCGTGGGAACATGATGGCAGCAGCCGCGATGGGGGCGACGGCATTTCAGAAGGGGCTTGGTGCCATTCATGCGTTGTCGCATCCGATCGGCGCGCTTTATGATACGCATCATGGACTGACCAATGCTGTATTCATGCCTTATGTGCTGGCGTTCAACCGGGTGGGGATTGAAGTAAAGATTGTGCGGCTTGCGGCCTATCTGGGATTGGCTTCTTCGTTCGATGCGTTCCAGACGTTTGTTCTGGATTTACGCAAAGAGATTGGCATTCCGCACACGCTGGCCGGTTTGAAAGTCGGCGATGAAAAAGCGGGATTGATCGCGGAAATGGCGATTGTCGATCCGACGGCGGGCGGCAATCCGGTGGCGTTGGATGTAAAGGGTGCGCGGCGCATTTTTGATATGGCTCTTTCAGGTGAGTTGAGATGACAGGTCCCCGTTTGTTGGTGGTTGAAGGCAATACGTCCGAGGCGCGCGCGCGGCATGTGGCCGTTGGTGGGCATGTGGCGAGCGATAGCTATGGGGATTTGTTGCGGAAGCTTTGCCCCGGCGCGCGGGTTGATGTTTGTTTTCCGGCCGACAGTGGCGCCACGCTTCCCGACCGCATGGCGATTGAAGGCTATGACGGTATCGCGATTACCGGCTCGTCACTGAACATCTACGATCTGGGCCCCTCGATCATGCGCCAGGTGGATCTGGTGCGGGTGGCGTTTGAAACCGAGACACCGGTGTTTGGCTCGTGTTGGGGTTTGCAAGTGGGAACGGTTGCCGCCGGTGGCACGGTGCGGCGCAATCCGCGCGGACGCGAGATCGGATTTGCGCGCGGCATCTTGCTGACGGAAGCGGGTGAGGAACACGACCTTTATTGGGACAAGGGGCCGGTGTTCGACGCGATTACGGTGCATCTGGATGAGGTCGAGGAAACGGCGCGCGGCACCACGATTTTGGCGACGAACGCGTGGAGTGCAGTGCAGGCAGCGGAAATCAAAACCCGGCGCTGTACGTTCTGGGGGGTGCAGTATCATCCGGAGTATTCTTTTGCCGATATCGCGGCGGTGATGTTGCGGCTCAAGCCATCGATGGTTGAGCAGGGTCTGTTCAAGGGTGACGCGGATCATTCGGGTTTTCTGGCGGAACTTGATGCGTTGGAGAAAAATCCAGGGGACAGTTCTCTTGCGTGGCGGCATGGTTTGAGCAGCGCGGTGTCGGATTTCGAGATGCGCACGCGCGAGCTGAAGAACTGGATTGAGCGGCTGGTGTTGCCGACGCGAGCCAAGCGCGGGCGGGGGTAGATCGGCTATTCGCTTTCCAGCAAGTCGAAGGCCTTCGTAAGCCGTTCTCCTTGCATCATGGAGACGTGAAGGATTGCAACGATGCCAATGCCGCCATCAGGAAACTGTTTCCAATATATGTAGTGTTGCTTGTACCGCGTGACGAAGCCTTTGGTTTCGAATTCATCCGGGATTGGACGCCAGAGTGTTTTCCGGTTGCAGATTTTCTTGAAGCTTTCGAGCATGCCGTTGAGGTAGTTGCCGGCCTGTCTGGCACCCCATTTGTCACTTGTGTAATCGTAGATGTCGACGAGGGCAGCCTTGGTGCCTTTCGACAGAAGCCAAGTGTTCATTTTTTGGAACGCTTTTTTGCCAGCGCCTTTATGTCTGCTGCTGACACGTCTTCATAGTTCGATCTGGGTTCGGCGAAGGCCGCTTTCAATTTGGCCTTTACCGACTGGAAGGCTTGCTCTTCCCGTCTTGTTTTGTCCTTGCGGATGAGGTCGCGGACATATTCGCTGACGCTTTCATAGTCGCCTTCGGACGTCGTGCGTTCGACGTGTTCCCTGAGCGCGCCGCTGATGCGTACGTTCACGCTCATTGATTTTGTGTCTGAGTTTTCTCGGTCCGCCATGTGAACAATATAAAAGATATTGTGTCGAATTTCAATGAAAATTTCTTCCTTTCGGCAGCACGGTGCGGACGTCGCGGGGGTGTTTGTAGAGGTTGGTGCCGGTGGAGGTGCCGGCGGATGCCGGTGTCGTGTCGCTTGAGAGTTCGTCGAGGAGCGGGGTCAGGTCTTCGATGTGATCGGCGATGATGTGGATGACGTTGCTTTCGCTTTGCAGTTCGCCGCGGACCAGCGCAAACCGCGCGCCGAGCACCTGCGGGCGATAGTGTTCAAACGTCCTTGGCCAGACGACGATGTTGGCGATGCCGCCTTCGTCTTCGAGGGTCATGAAAATGACGCCTGAGGCAGTGCCCGGCCGCTGGCGGACGAGGACGAGGCCTGCGACCTGCACGGTTCGGCCGGGCTTTGCCTGGAAGAGATCATCATTCGGGGTCACCTTGCGGCGGTTCAGTTCGTAACGCAAGAATGAGACGGGATGGGCCTTCAGCGACAAATGCAGATGGCGGTAGTCTTCAACAATATGTTCGCCCAGCGGCATGGCGGGTAACGCGAAGTCCGGTTCGATTTCTCGCGCGGCGGCGCTGGCGAAGAGGGGGAGGTCGTCCTTGTCGCCGGCGCGGCGCAGGCCACGGATGGCCCAGAGCGCCGCGCGCCGGTCGAGGCCGAGCGAGCGGAAGGCGTCGGCATCGGCGAGGCGTTCGAGGGTTGAGGGTTCGAGTTTGGTGCGCAGCCAGAGATCGCGGATGGAGTCGTAACCGTGGCGGCGGTGGGTGGTGAGCGTGGCGGCGTCGTCTTCGCGGAAGCCAGAGATTTGCCGGAAGCCGAGGCGCAGCGCGTGGGTGGTACGGATGTCGGCGGCCATGGAAGCGTGGCGGCGGTGGAGGGTTCCCCCATCGTCTGCAGCAGCGCTTCGCGCTGCGCAGCCACTTCCCCCGTAAACGGGGGAAGACACCAGAATTTCTGTCTGCCCCCGCTTGCGGGGGAAGTGGCTGCGCGCCGTCAGGCGCTGCAGACGATGGGGGGTTGGCTCCAGCGTGTTGTTCCAGTGGGAGTGGTTGATGTCGATGGCACGCATCTCAACGCCGTGTTCGCTTGCGTCGCGGACGAGTTGGGCGGGGGCGTAGAAGCCCATGGGTTGGGAGTTCAGCAGGGCTGCGGCGAAGACGTCGGGGTAGTGGCACTTGATCCATGACGAGTAATAGACGAGCAGGGCGAAGCTGGCAGCGTGGCTTTCGGGGAAGCCGTAATCGCCGAAGCCCTGGATCTGTTTGAAGCAGCGCTCGGCGAAATCGGGTTCGTAGCCGCGGGCGATCATGCCCGTGATGAATTTTTCCTCGAAGCTGTTGATGGTGCCCATGCGGCGAAAGGTTGCCATGGCGCGGCGCAGGCGGTCGGCCTCGGATGCCGTGAAGCCTGCGGCTACCATGGCGATGCGCATGGCCTGTTCCTGAAACAAGGGGACACCTAGCGTTTTGCCAAGCACGGTTTCGAGTTCGGCTTTGGGATAGACGATGGGCTCCTGGCCCTGGCGTCGTCGCAGATAGGGATGGACCATGCCGCCCTGGATTGGTCCCGGGCGGACGATCGCGACTTCGATGACGAGGTCGTAGAGTTGGCGTGGCTTCAGGCGCGGCAGCATCGACATCTGGGCCCTGCTTTCGACCTGGAAGACGCCGACCGAGTCGGCGCGGCAGAGCATGTTGTAGACTTCGGGTTCTTCCTTTGGGATCGCTGCCAGCGTGGGCGTGAGGCCGTAATGGTCGTGAAGCATGTGCAGCGCTTTGCGGATGCAGGAGAGCATGCCAAGGGCCAGGACGTCGACTTTGAGAATCCCGAGCGCGTTCAGATCGTCCTTGTCCCATTCGACGACGGTGCGGTCCTCCATGGCGGCGTTGGAGATCGGGATGACTTCGTCGAGGCGGCCGCGGGTCATGACAAAGCCGCCGACGTGCTGGGAGAGATGGCGCGGGAAGTCGCCGAGTTCGTCGGCAAGCCTGAGGGCGAGCGCGAGGCGCTTGTCGGTTGGATCAAGGCCGATGCTGCGGACTTGGCCGGCGACAGGCGCAGATGATGTCCAACCCGAGAGCGTTCCGGAGAGGGCGCTGATGGTGTCTTCGGAGAGGCCGAAGGTTTTGCCGACATCGCGGATGGCACTGCGGCCGCGGTAACAAATGATTGTGGCGGCGAGGCCGGCACGGTGGCGGCCGTAACGGGCATAGATGTACTGGATGACTTCTTCGCGGCGCTCATGCTCGAAGTCGACATCGATGTCGGGCGGTTCGCGGCGCTCGGCGGAAACGAAGCGTTCGAACAGGAGATCGATCTGGTTCGGGTCAACTTCGGTGACATGAAGGCAATAACAGACGGCGGAGTTGGCGGCCGAGCCGCGGCCTTGGCAGAGGATGCCTTGCAGCCTTGCGAAGCGGACGATGTCGTAGACGGTGAGGAAGTAGGGCGCGTAGTTCAGGCTTTCGATCAGCTTGAGTTCGTGGTCGAGGGCGTGGCGGACTTTGGCCGGAATGCCGCCCGGGTAGCGCTGCCGCGCTCCTTCTTCGGTGAAGGCAGTGAGGGCGTCTTGCGGCGTGGTGTAGCCCTCGCAGGTTTCCTCAGGGTATTCGTAGCGCAGTTCGTCGAGCGAGAAGTGGCATGCGTCTGCGAAGCGGACTGTCTCGTCAATCGCTTCGGGCAGGCGGCGGAACAGGCGTGCCATTTCTTCGGGGGGCTTGAGGTGGCGTTCGGCATTGGCTTCGAGGCGCAAGCCTGCGTTATCGAGCGTGGTGTGTTCGCGGATGCAGGTGAGGACGTCTTGAAGCTGGCGGCGCGCGGGCGTGTGATAGAGCACGTCGCCGATGGCGATGGGGGACACGTTACACTCGCGGGCGAGGGCTGCGATGCGGTTCAGGTGGCGCTGGTCGTCGCCGCGATAGAGCATGGAGGCGGCGAGCCAGACGCGCTGGTTTGCCAGGCGTTTCAAGGTTGGCTTGGCGGTTTCGATATTGGGGCGCGGGGGCACGACGATGAGTTGCAGGCCTCCGGCGAATTCGATCAAGTCGTCGAGGGTGAGAATGCAATCGCCTTTTTCGGCGCGCTTGTTGCCGATGGTGAGCAGGCGGCAGAGCCTTCCATAGGCTGTGCGGTCTTGCGGATAGGCGAGAATGTCTGGTGTGCCATCGCTGAAGACGAGGCGGGTGCCGATGAGGAGTTTGACGTTCAGCTCTTTGGCCTGGGCGTGAGCGCGCACGACGCCTGCGAGCGAGTTGCGGTCGGCGATGCCGAGGGCGGTGAGGCCGAGGGTGTGGGCGCGACTGACGAGTTCGTGCGGGTGCGAGCCGCCGCGCAGGAAGGAGAAGTTGGTGGTGGTGGCGAGTTCAGCGTAGGGCATGTGGGAGGGCCCTCATCCCGCCTTCGCCAAGGCTTCGGCGGGCCCTCATCAGTCCCGCCGAAGTGGCGGGCCAGCTTCTCCCAAAGGGAGAAGCGCTTGCCTCTTTTCTTAGCCCTTCGCCCGCTTGCGGGAGAAGGAGGCGCGCCGTGTCAGCGGCGAGACGGATGAGGGGTTTCACGCGAATAATCCGTGTACGTACCATTTCGGTGCCGTGGTTTCGTGACCGAAGAGGCCTTCGCGGTAGAGCCAGAATCTTCGGCCTTCGCGGTCTTCGACGCGGAAGTAATCGCGGGTGAGGGTGCGGCCTTTGTCGTCGCGCCACCATTCCATGGCGATGCGTTCGGGGCCTTCGGCGTGAGCGATCTCGTGGG
>Ga0163150_10002400_pt1 | contig 28713 bp, 43 predicted proteins | sample OliLakLV19P2IB_FD_148628 | JGI IMG/M metagenome (GOLD analysis project Ga0163150, IMG submission 148628) | Freshwater microbial mat bacterial communities from Lake Vanda, McMurdo Dry Valleys, Antarctica - Oligotrophic Lake LV.19.P2.IB | ecosystem: Environmental > Aquatic > Freshwater > Lake >...
CGCTATCGGCAACCGACTGGCCAACATCTACGAGGACGCCCGGGGCTACGAGAAGCCGCAGAAAAGCTTTCTTGGCAACCTGAAGGAGGACTTGGACTGGGGGGCAATGGCCGGCATTGGCGCGGCTATTCCGGCCCTGCCGAGGCTCCCGGCCCGCTTCATCGCACGCAGCCCGCTCAAGGCCGCTGTCACACAAGGCTTGGCGGACACCGCCGCGGGCGCAATCACTAATACTGGCATGGATGCTGCCCTGCAACTTTCTCAGACCGGAGAGCTGGACTCGCAGCGCTTGGCCGAGATGGGCCTGATGGGAGGCGGAATGTCGGCCTTGATTGGCTTGCACCCAGCCATGGACACGCTGCGCCGCGGGCGCGCTGCAGGCCGCGCTCGCCCGGTCAACCAGATGCCGGACGTCCCGCCGGTCGAGCCGACCTTGGCGCTGGGCCGCGGGCCCCAGCTGCCGCTTCAGGACGGCGCTGGAAACATCGTTCCGGATGGCCCGCCTCCGGTGCCGCAACTTCCTCCGCCCAAGAGCACCAGCAAGACTAGCAAGATCAGCAAGACCAGCAAGACCATCAAGGACGTCACCGAGCGCATGGCCACAGCCTCAGACCCGGAGCAGAAGCTGGCCATCCTGAAGCAGGAAGTGAAGCTCCGCGGGGACACCCTGACCATGATCGAGCAGCGTGTCGCGCTTGATGCCAAGATTTCCCTCGAGAGCCAGATCGCCAAGAAGAATGCCGCCCAAGAGAAGGTGGACACGGCGGTCGAAGCGCAGGAAGCGCAGGTTGCAGCTGTTGAAAAGCAGCAGAAGCAGCAGGAAGACCTGTTGAAGGCGCAGCAGAAGGTCGAGATGGAGCAGGTTAAGGCTGCCGAGGCTGCCAACAAGCAGCAGCAGGACGCCGTTGCTGAGCAACAGCGCGTTGCGGATGAAGCCGAGAAGGCCACCAAGCTGCTGGAGCCGAAGCCCATTGTCCTTGCGAACGCTGCAGCCACCGCGGCCAAGGCTATTGAGAACCAGCCGGGCACGGGACAGGGGGTGCTCAACGAGATTTCCAGCGCACCAGCCCAGCAGGCCCCCGATCCGCAACAGATGATGCCGCCGAGCAACGCGGCTCCGCTGCCGCAACAGTTGCAGCAGCCGTCTTCCGGTATTGCGTTGCCAACAATTTCACGCCCAACGAAGGCCCAGCTCAAGGCGATCCCGGAGGACACCCAGTTCCTCTACAAGGAGGGCAAGAATAGCTACTATCAGGTGGACCGCACCCCGGAGGACCCGCGTGGCCGCACGGTGGACAAGCAGACGCTGAAGGCCGAGGGTTATGACGTGTCGAAGCTGCCGAAGCCACCCAAGAATGGCGTGGATGATAACTTTGATGAGCGATCGCTGATAAGCGGCATGGCTGATAAGGAGATCGAAGGGCAAGTAGCGCCTGCGCCAGCCGCGACGCAGCAGGCTCAGCCCGAAGCAACTCCGGACTATGGACCGCCACCTCCAGACAACACGGAGAACCGCCGCAAGGGCGCTTTCCGTCGTCAGCAGCGTGGTTCGGTCTCTGAAGATGCCCTCAGCTCGCTTGCTGGCACCGGCCTCGGCGGTGCTTACGGCTTCATCTCCACGGAAAAGAGGGAGGACGAAAGCGAAGAGCAGTTCCAAGCCCGCCGGCTGAAGAACATGCTGGCTTGGGCCGCTGGCGGTGCTGCCGCTGGCTTCGGCACATCCCGCGCATTGACCCCGGGCAAGCGGGCCATTCGGCGCGACGGAGGCCCGCAGCCCAGCTCTCGCGTGGCCCGTTCGCTGGGCATGGTGGTCGATCACAAGCCGATCATGCAGCGCATTTCCGACACAGCGCTGCTGGCCGAGAAGTGGAAGAACATCGCTCTCCGCGGTAGCCCGATGCGCAAGCCGTTCTACGATGCCACCCAGCGCGCACAGTATCGCATCATGGCTGGTCTGGCCGAGACGGTCTCCATCTTGAACAACATGCGTCGCATTGTGGTCACGCAGCATAGCGGGCCGCAGAAGCAGGCCGTCTTCGACAAGATCAATGAGGTCTTCTTGGACATCAGCAAGCTGGAGCAGCTTCCGGCCAACCTCCAGAAGGATGCCGCCCGCATGTTTGGGATTCGCGCCCACAACGCGACGCTCCTGAACAACATGGAGGGCCTGACGCAGGCCACCCGCGACACCATCGCGGAGAATGGTGGAAACTATCTTGCCCGTCAATACGCCATCTTCGACCTGAAGAACGAGCGCGAGCTGCGCGCCTACAAGGAGAGCCTTGCGCCTGAGGATGTCAGCGCAGCACTCGACGCGATTCAGGAGAGCTGGAAGCCGAAGCCGAAGAGCCCGGAAGAACAGAAGTTCGCCGCGGACACCATCGAGTTTGTTGCCAAGCAGGCCGTTGGCGGTTCGGATGACGCCGTGGCATCCATCAAGTCGCTCCGCCCATGGATGACGGACGCTGACGCGGCGAGGGTCGCGGCTTGGGTGGCTGGCGGCAAGCAGCCGGGACTGCCGAAGGTTAGGGCGCTCTACCAAGAGCTTATCAATCCTTCCGACGTCACCCGAGACGAAGCCAAGGTGCTACTGGACCAGTTCCTTGACCGCAACCAGTTCGGTCCATTCAGCATCGGTCGCAAGGAAATCGGCGGCAAGGACGTGACGTCGCTTTACCAGAAGCAGGAGATTGACACGCGCCTGCGCAAGGTGCTGGGAGAGGTCAAAGACCCACTGAAGAACGCCTATCGCACGGTAGACAACCAAGTGCAGTTGATTGAGCGTGACCGCCAACAGCGTGAGCTGATCGGGATCGGTTCGGGCATGAATATCATGACCAAGGACGCCGACGTGGCCGCGTCCAAGGGATTCCAGCCCTTCGTCAAGGCCGGCACGCAGCTCAACGGCTCATACGACAACTGGGATGGCGTCTACATCGACCCGGTGTTCCGCGAGGAGTTCCAAGGATTGTTCAACCAGTCCGGCATGGACGACAACCTCGCCAAGAAGCTGATTCTTGACCCGATTCGCACGGCGACGGGCGTGTTCAAGTGGATGAAGATCATCCCGAGCACCGACTCCCGCTCCATTAACGCTCTCGGCGCCTACCTGAACAACGTCCAGAATGGACGCGCCCTCAACCCGCTTGGCAAAGGTTACCGCGAAGGAACCAAGGCGCTGCTGACGCAGGCCGGCCTGATTAACCCTACCGGTGGCCCGAATGGCAAAGCCATCAACGATCTCATCAAGGTCATGACGGAGCAGGGCATCATGGACGAGTCCGCCATCGGCCGCGACTTCCAAGAAAACATCAAGAACGGCACGCTCGACGGGGCGCTGGGCAAGATCGACGCCTTCATTCAGAACGGAATCAGTAATCCGACAGCCCGCAAGGCAGCCATGCTGGCCCGCTTTGAGGTGTCTGGTGGCGAGTTTGCCGCAGCCGACACCGTGGCTCGTATCGCCGGGTTCCTGAGCGAGCGGGCGGACTATCGCAAGGCCTACCCGGACCTTTCAGACGGCGCTATTGACGACTTGGCTGGCCGCGCCATGCGCATGACCGGAATGATCTACTCCGAGGTGCCGCATATCCTCCGCAAGCTTTCCGGATACAGTGTTCTGCCGGCCTTCATCAACTTCCCCTACGCGACCGCCCGTGCAGCCATCAACGGGGCCCGCCTTGGCGCTGCTGAGGTCAAGGAAGGGCGAGAGACAGGAAACAACGCCCTTCTGCGCAAGGGCGCCCGTCGCCTTGCCTCTCTGGCGCTGGTTACGGCGGCTGCCTCTGGCGGTGGCGTTTCCCACTGGGTCAACAAGAGCAACGGCATCACGGATAAGCAGGAAGATGCAGCGCGCCGCATCGGCCCAAGCTACATCCAGAATTCTGCCATCATGTTCGGCGGACCGATCGAGAATGGCCGCGTATCCATCGTTGAGCAGAGCTACCTGCTGCCGAACGCCATGCTGACGACTCCGTTCAGCGAAGGCATCAAGGCCGCCAAGGACGGTGGATTCTGGAAGGGGCTCGAGCGCACGGCGGAAGTCGCGCTTGAGCCATTCCTCGGCGGTTCCAACGAAAACGTCATGAGTCTAGGCCCGGTGGCCGGAACCATTGAACAGATTCGGAGCAACAAGAACGAATTTGGCGAGCGTATCTTCAACCCGGAGGACCCGGAAAAGAATAAGGTCATCAGCAAATACATCCTGAACAAGTTTGCCCCGGGTGGCTGGAGCAAGGCGCAGCGTATGTCCAAGGCGCTTAGCGACAACCCGGTGGGGACATCTGGTCAGGTCTACTCGATGAAGGAGGAGGCGCTACGCACACTTGGTCGCCGCTCGACCACCATCGATGCCCGCGTGATTCTTCCGCGCCGTTCGGCCGACATCTACTCCCGCTACACCAACGCCGGCAAGCTTTACACCGAGACTGTCCGCAAGAACCCATCGTTCACCCCCGACGAGAAGGCCGCTGCCTACAAGAAGATGACCGATGCGCAGGCCGAGGTCTTCTCGGACTTGGTGCAGCTCTATGACGACGGAAAGACATTCGGTCTGGGAGACTCGGAAATCCGCCGCGGCATGGACATGGCCGGCGTTCCGAACGCGCTAATCAATCAGGTGCGTGCAACCAAGTATCGCCCGAACCGCCAGATTCAGCTGGACCACAAGCTGGAGCAGCGTCTCAGGCTGCAGGATCGCTTCCGTGCGGGCGGCGCTGGAAACATCGTTACGGATGGACCACCTCCGGGGCCGCAACTTCCTCCGCCCAAGAAGAGCGAGTTCGTCCCATACAAATAAGTGCTTGACGGCCGTATGCGGGGCCGTATGTTGGGGGCATGGAAAATAAAGATGAACCGGCGGTTCCGCTCACAACGAGCAAGCGGTATTATCCCGGGATGAGCAAGTTCGAGCACGTCAAACTGGAGGTCCTGAAGGCGATGCTCAGCAACCCCAACACCAACAACGGGCACATTGCGATCGATGTTAGCTCGGCCGACATGGCGGCCAAAGAATTCTTCAAGTGATCCCTGTCATCGACGCCCTAAAGCTGCCGGACGGCACCATTGTCGAGGCTGTTGGTGGTCGCCTCACGGTGACCAGTCCCCGAGTGGAAAAGCACCGCGACGACGGCACGCCATACACCCAGCAGACCTTCTCAGTCAGCGATGGAACAGGCGAGATGCTGGGCACGATCTACGACCACTACCAGCTTGAGCCCCACGACGGAAAGAAGGTGGTGTTTGCGTCCATGAAAGCGCGCAACAATCGCTTTGGCGGGGTGACCATCAAGGTTGACCCGACCAGTGGTGGCCTGTTTGCCCGCCGCCCAGCCAAGGCCGTGATCCGCGTTTCCAAAGCCGGCGCCATCCACACCCCCGAGACGTATGCTCAGCTGTGTGGAACCACCAAGCGGCCCGAGCAAAAACTTTCCCCTAAACTTGGGGATTAACAAACCATGAGCACGTTCAAACTGACAGACAAAGGCGGAGCCGATTTCGCCCCCATACCGGCCGAGACCCATCAGGCCGTTTGCTACGGTGTCGTTGACACCGGCACGCAGAAGTCCAACAACCCACAGCACGGTTCCAAGCGCAAGCTTGTGCTTGTCTTCGAGCTGCCCTACGTCAGGGCGGACTTCGGAGACAAGAAGGACCAGCCGCGGGCCATCAGCATCACGTTGACCGCCTCCCTCAACCAGAAGGCCGTTCTCCGCGGCATGCTGGAGAGCTGGCGTGGTCGCAAGTTCACGGCACAGGAGCTGGAGGGTTTCGACCCGAAGGTCCTGATCGGCGTGAACTGCATGCTGGGCGTCATCCACGAGGAGAAGGGCGACAAGGTCTATGCCAATATCAAGAGCATCTCGAAGCTCATGGCCCAGATTCCTGTCGTCAAGCAGGAGAACCCGTCGCTCTACTTCACGCTGGAGGGTGCTGACCTGACGAACCTACGATTCCCTGTGAACATGCCTCAGTGGATTCAGAAGAAGGTCACATTCTGCGAAGAGGTCATGCAGGCCACTGGCGCGGAAGGCCGCGAGCCTCTGGACATGGGTGACGAGGCATCCCACCGCGCTGCACACGAAGCCGACGTTGCGGCCCATGCGGCCGGGGCCAATGTCAACAAGCCGTCCGTTCCGGCTCCTGCCAAGCAGGAGATTCTGGACGAAGAGGTCCCGTTCTGAGCATGCTACCGGGACTAAATAAGCCCCTGCGACACTGCACTCTGAGTGACCTTAGCCGGCACTCGGAGTGCAGCTCTGCGCGCCAATCGCAGGCCCAACGTGTCTACAGCGTGGGGCTTCTGGAGGAAGCCTACAAGCTGAGTAAGGAGGTTGGGCTAGGCGAGGCTGCGCGTGTCACTGAGGTCAATGCGAATAGCCTGAGTCACTACACCCAGATTCGCCGCAGGGAAGAGGGCCATAAGCCCAAGAAGATTGGCGGCAGGCGCATCACCGATGCCCAGAAGAAGGATTGCCTGAAGATCATGCAGATGCTGCACCAGCGCGGCTTCAGCAAGGGCAGGCGCAAGTGCTGGATCGAGGCTGGAAAAAGAATAGGAGTCAACGGGCGATCCGTTGAGTTCCAATACGTCCGCGGACTGTGGACCCCCTGATTTATGCTATTGAAACAAGGACAACAAAACTTCGTCAAGGAAGAGACCAGTGCCCACTGGTATAAGGTCATGCCGGACGGCTCTGTCGTCTCGCAGCACGACGCCGACCTTCGGCGCGCCCGCAAGGAGAAGCTCTTCCCGAGCCCGACCAGCATCGAGAAAGAAGTCCGGGCCAATCCAATCCTGAGCCGATGGATCAAGAACCAAGTGGCCAAGGCCTTCGTGAATAACCCGCGCTTTGAGGGCGAGGACGACCAGCCATACGCCGAGCGCATCCTGAAGCTGGCTGACGGCGTGCGGGATAACGCAGCCGATCTAGGCACCCGCATCCACGCCGCCATCGAGAATGATGGCACCTCCGACCCGGCGATCCTGCCGTTCTATGAGGCCTACCTTCCGTGGCATGCCGACAACATTGAGACCACTATCGGGAGCGAGGTGAAGATGGCGGACGAGACCATTGGCGTGGCCGGAACGGTGGACCGAATTGTGCAGCACAAGCAGCACGGTCTGGTCATCCTCGACTACAAGACGAAGAAGGTCAGGGACGGCAAGGCCGAGTTTTATGACAGTTTCTCGCGCCAGCTGTCGTTCTATGCCGGTGCCTACAGGCGCATGCATGGCGTGCTGCCACGCATCATGTCCGTGGTGATCGACTCCAAGAATCCCAGCCGCCCCTACGACAAACTCTACTCAATGGAAGAGCAGCAAGAGGCCTACATTGAATTCCTGTCCCATGTTTGGCTGTGGTGTTCGTCCAAGGACTACTGGCCAGCCGGCAAGTGGAATCCGTCGTTCCCGTTTGACCATTGAGCCCATGATCGTAGGCAACCCCAAGATCAAGGTCACCAAGACGGATGTCTGCCGATTGCTGAACGAGCATGCGGCAGACGTGTTTCCTGAGCTTGTGCCCATGCTCGACAAATACATGGAGTCATGCACGAGAGCCCGCCGCACCGCTGTCAGCCAGTTTGGATTCTGGCTAAGACAGCACAAGCCCGTCCACTTCCAGCGCTGCTACAGGTGGGCGCAGAAGAACCAGATAAAGGTCTTGGACACCCTTTACGCCACCGACTCCGATGCCAATCCCTGACGAAACAGCCTATCTGGACGTGCCAAAGCACGAGCCATACGACTCTCCACTCAGATGGATGATCCAAAGTCGCACCAAGGGCCACGAAGCCTACGTTGTGGACCTCGGCCTGCCTGAGTGCCAGTGTCGTTTCTGGCAGTGCGAGGTCGGTCCCAAGCTTAGAAAAGGCTTGCCAGTTAATAAGCTATGCACACACTGGCACATGGCTCGTGACCGCTTTGCGTCGTGGGCCATTGACCAATTCAAGAAACACGATCCGAACAAGTCACACGACGACGAACAACTTCGATGAACCAACCTACTCCCGCCAAGCTCGGTCTCCGGGCGCAACTCAAGCAAACGCAGCGACTGCTGAAGTCAGCCATTGCCAACGCCAACCACGGCACATTCGTGGCCAACGCCATGTTTTGGAAGCTGGGCCTCAAGGACCGCGAGGAGATCAAGGCCATCGTGGATGAATACATGGCAGTGATGCACGCCAAGGTCGTGGAAGAGAAGGCATCACGTGAACAGGGCAGCTCGCAAGTCATCGAGGGCTTCATCCCGGTTGACGCAGTGGTCTTGAGCAAGGTTCAAGAGCACCTCGACGGCACCGACAGCGCATGAGCGGGCCATACTCCCCCATTCGCCCCAAGGACCGGGCGAGAGTGAGCCGGGTATACATCAACCTCGGCCGAACCGGAGACGCCATCGCAAGCCTGCCGCTCTGCTATCTCTACTGGAAGGAGACCGGCAAGAAAGCAGCGCTCATGGTGCATCGCCAGTTCTCCTCCTTCTTGGAGGGCGTGAGCTATGTTGAGCCGGAAATATGGGAGGGCGACTGGAAGGATGTTGGGTCGGCCCGCCAGCACTGCAAGCGCCTTGGCTATACCGAGATCAAGGTCGCTCAGATTTACGGCAACGGCATCACGGTGGGTCGCAACACTTCGTCCTTCATCCTCGAGTCATGGCATCAGGTGGGGCGATTGGCCGACTGGGCCAATGCGCCTCTGGTGTTTGACCGACGCAATGCGGCCCGTGAGGCCAAGCTTGCCGAGGCCCTTCCGGAAGGCCTGCCAATCATTCTGGTTGCAGCCGATGGCGTGTCTTCCCCGTTCGAGCACCGCGAGGCGATGATGCAGGCGCTGCGAGAGACCTTCTCTGGCGCAGCCAAGGTTGCGCATATTGTGGACCTTGCCGACTATCGCTCGCCCCATTTCCACGACTTCCTCGGCCTGATGGACCGCGCCGCCTGCTTGGTGACAATCGACACCGGGTTTGGCCAGCTCGCCTGCGCCAGTTCCGTGCCCGTCGTGGCACTCATAGCTTACAAGCCGACGACGTGGCACAGCTCACCTCGCCGCACCCAGCACGTGGCCTACATCCGCTACAATGAGTTCCCGTCCCGCAAGGGGGAGTTCCTGCAGGCGGTTGACCGCTGCATCTCGGCCCGCCCCCGCGTTCAGACCAACAGCTCCCGCATTCACCATGTCTGGTCCGGCGTTGCGCTCAGCCATGAGGCCATCCGCCGGCAGGGGGTTGCGCAAGAGACGTGGAGGAGCGAGGCCTACGACTACGGCAACTGGCACGAATATCAAGTCAGCTCGGCGGATTTCAAGCGATCCGCCCGAGACATCGGGGACCCGGTGGCGTTGCCATATATCAACGACATGCTGGATCACGCAGCGGCCAAGGCTGAGCCAGATGACATTTTGCTTATCACCAATACTGACATCTGTCTTGTGCCCGGCCTTGCCAAGGAGCTTGTGCAGAAGTGCAAATCCGTCGGGTCAACCTATTGCCATCGGTGGGATTTCCCGCGAGTGAACACGCACATCGAGCGCAAGGACATCCATATCGGCAGCAGCTGGTATATTGGCTGCGATCTGTTCGCGTGCAGCAAGCGCTGGTGGGACCAGCACAAGCACAAGCTTCCACCGATGGTGCTTGGGCGTGAGTGTTGGGACTGGGCGTTTCGCGTTCTGATCGAAGAGACCGGAGGGTCACAGATCGAGCGGGGCATATACCACGAGAAGCACGCTTCGCCTTGGGAGGTTACGCGCAACCTGAAGGGTAACCTATACAACCGCAGCTACTGCCGGGCGTTCCTTCAGGAACGAGGACTGCCGTTGCAAGAGATTGCCAACGAGCCGTTCATCGACATCAAACGGCCCCTATGAAGCGAACGCCCATCCGCCGCGTCAGCAAGAAACGCATGCGAGACATGCGGGAATACTCGAAGCTTCGCAAGGAGTTCCTCGAAAAGCACGTCAACTGTCAGGCGTGGCCAGTAATCCGTTGCCACCTGAAGATGCACGGGCTTCCGCCCCCGCCGTCAACCGAGGTCCACCACAAGGCCAAGCGCGGCAAGAATTACCTCAACACTGATACGTGGCTGGCCGTGTGCCGCGCTAGTCATGAGTGGATCGAGAACCACAAAAACGTAGCCCGTCAGCTGGGCCTTTTGGAGAACATCTGATGCAGCCATCAATCTATCACGCATGGTCAGGCAGCAAGGGCGACGTCGAGACCGACCGCCGCGTCTCCATGGCCCAGCAGACCAGAGAGACCGAGTCCGCCCAATACGGCGGCACGTATTTGCTCATGGACCTGAGTCAGCGCGACTTCAAGCGCACCGGCAAGGACGTCGGTGACCCGGCGCCGCTGCCGTTCATCCATGACATGGCTGATGCCGCCTTTGACACGGTCATCGAGAACGACTCCGACATCTGCGTCATTACCAACGCCGACATCTGTCTGTATCGTGGATTCTCCGACGAGGTTGCCGACGTCTGCGGGAAGCATGGCTCTTGCTATGCCTATCGCTGGGACTTTTCCAGTGTGTCTGGACCCATATCCACCAAGGCCGAGATCAAGAAGGGGCGCTGGTATATTGGCAGCGATGCGTTCGCCTTCACCCGCAAGTGGTGGAATGACCACCGCGATGAGCTTCCCCCCTTCATTCTTGGCCGGGAGACATGGGACTGGATTCTGCGTGAGCTTATCAAGGAGACAGGCGGACAGGAGCTGCATGCCGCCATCTATCATGAAAGCCACCGTTCGCCATGGAAGAAGGGCCGTCTCTATCAGCCGGGCAACGTCTACAACCGCAGCTATGCCCGCGCTTGGCTGCGCCACCGCAAGATGCACCTGCGCGAGATTGCCAATGCCCCCTACGACGAAGTGTCTTGGCCGCTGGTCAAATGGGCCAAGAAGGAAGGGGCGCCTGTCATCTCTGGCGTAACCACCGACGTCCTGATTGTCCTTGGCCGTGGCAGCAAGTGGTCCAACACCGAGCTGCGATACTGCCTGCGGTCGATTGAGAAGCATGCGAATGGCCTCGGCCGAGTGTTCGTGGTTGGAAACAACCCGGGCTTCCTGAGTAAGGAGTGCATCACCCTGTGGCGCGACGACGCCGGCAAGAACAAGGAACACAACATCGCGGAACAGGTCATGCATGCCTGCAAGAGTCTGCCGCTGTCAGAGGACTTCCTGTGGACCACAGACGACGTGTTCTTCCTTCAGGATACAGACATCACCAAATACCCCTACTACCACGACGGCGATCTGGAGCAGAAGTGGAACAGGTGCAAGCCGGGCGGCTACCGCGTGGCGCTCATGCAGACGGACGCCCAGCTGCGCGGCAAGAGCCTGCCGACTTCGAACCACGAGATTCACGTTCCGCTGATGTATAACCGCACGAAGTTCCGCTCGCTGGAGAAATGGCTCGACCTTTCGTCCCGGGTTCCCATGGGGCTGACGTTCCGCTCGGTCTACTGCAACGTCCTTGGCGTCACCCCGGGCCCGCGCTACACCGACATGAAGATCGGCAACGCGACTACCGCGGCGGAGCTGAAGGCCAAGACATCCGGGCGGCACTGCTTCTCCATCGGTGACGGTCTGCTGGATGACGCCAAGGGGTTTCTGCATGAGCTGTTCCCGAATCCGTCGAAATACGAGGCCTCCTGATGCCAAGGTATACCGAGTTCAAATCGTGCTGTGCCCTCATGGAGTGGTGGTCCTTCTACGCACGGATCAACAAGTTCTACGAGGGCCTGCTGTTTCACTGCCCCAACCAGTCGGCGGGAGGCGTCAAGAATGGGCGCAATCTGCAGCGCATGGGTGTGCGCAAGGGCCAGCCCGACTACATGCTGGCGATTCCGCGTGGCGTATATCATGGGATGTTCATCGAGATGAAGTCAGCTGATGGCAGGCTTTCTCCGGAGCAAAAGGTTGCCCTTGATAAGCTTGCCCAGCAAGGCTACTGCATCGCAGCTTTCTACTCGACAGATGAAGCTCGCAACGGCATTGAGGCCTATCTGAAACAGCCATGACACCGACTTACATATTCGACCTAGACGGAACGCTCGCGCTCTGTCATCACCGTCAGCATATTCTAGACAATCGGGCGAACCCGCATCGCTGGCGCGACTTCTTCAAGGCCTGCGTGGATGACGAGCCTAATCGCTCCGTGATCCACACCTTCCATGCCTTGCTTCGCTCCGAGGGGGCTGTTGCGATCTGGTCCGGCCGCAGCGACGAGGTTCGTGAAGAGACGGAGCAGTGGCTCGAGTCGCGCCTTCACGTCAGCCGTCAGTGGCTGCGCGAGAACCTGCGCATGCGCCCGGCCGGAGACAGCCAGCCCGATGATACACTGAAGGGCGGATGGATGGACTCAATTATCACCCATGAATACGCCGGCCCGGTCGCTATCTTTGACGACCGACAAAAGGTTGTTGATATGTGGCGTTCCCGCGGTCTTACCTGCTATCAGGTTCAGCCCAGCTTCGATTAACCATGAAAAAGATACTGTTCGCCTTCCTGCTGCTTGTCGGCCAAGCGTTCGCCATCGACCGATTGGCCTTCCTGCAGTGCATCGCTATTCAGGAGAATAGCTGGGGCAAGGCAGGCAAGGCCGGCGAGCTTGGCCCATACCAGATGATGCCCAAGACGGTGCGGGATGCCGGCGGACACGATCTAGTGGCTGCCTTGAGTCATCTGGAATGGCTCGAGCGCAGCCTGAAGGCCAAGGGCGTAAAGGTGAATGCATTCAACCTTGCGCTGTGCTGGAACGCTGGCCTTACCCGTGCCACAACCGGGAAGGCCAAGCTGTTCAGTTACGACTACGCCCTGCATGTTGAGGGCCGCTACTACCGGCTCACCCGGTGACCATCATCTCGGCCAGCTGCGGCAGCGTGGTCTTGAAGCAGTGAGAAAAGCTGCTGTACGAGGTGCAGCACTTCGTGTGGTATTCCCTGCTGTATTCAGCGTATACCTTCGCCCAAGACTCCTCCTCGGGAATGAGTGCATCAATGATTAGTACATCCATGCAGGCCTTGGCGTAGTCTCCAACGCTTCGGGTTACCCCGGAGCCTAGTACAGCCTCGTAGATCGGGCTGTTGACCTGTTCCCAGACCGCCTGCATCATGTCGCCGGCAAAGTTCCACTCCTTCTCGTCATCCGGGTTCATTACCCTCATGTGGGGGGATAGTCCCTTGGCCACAAGCCTAGCCTGTTCAGCCAGTTTCTTGGCTAGATGGTGCGGCTTGCGAAGCGGGCTGTCGTGGTGGCTGAAGTAGCCGACGTAGACCTGAATTCCGGTGCTGCGATAGTAGCGGGCGTAGCCCACCATGGCGTTGCGCTGGGCGGCGTAGATCGTGTTGTTGCTCGGCGTGCTCGTCAGGGACACGTCGTGCTGCTCTTGAAACTGCAGGATACTTCCGGCCAAATATACTTTGCAGTTCGGCGCGTGGTCCTTGACGGCTTCGAGAATGTGAAGGGCGCCATCAACGATAGCCACTTGGTTTCGATACCAATCCTCATGCTTGGTGCTGGACTCGGCCGCGAAGTGGAAGACGTAGTCGGGCTCAGCCATGCGCACGATTGAGCGGACATGGGTCTGGCTGACGACGTTGCATTGAATCCTGCTGTATGCATACACGGCCACACCTTCCCTAGCCAGCAGCTGCTTTAGGTAGTGTCCGTCCTGACCTCCTGCGCCAAAGATAATTGCCCGTTTCAACGGACCACCTCGAGATTAGGCAGCGGGAACAGGAGCTTGCCGCCGCCCTGCAGATAGGCTTGCTCTCGCTTTACGATGCCTTCCCTAAAGTGCCAAGGCAGCACCAGCATATAGTCAGGCTTGTAAGCCCTTGCGAACTCCTCGCTGACGATCGGGATATGGGTGCCGGGGGTAAAGCAGCCGTGCTTGAGCGGGTTGACGTCGGACACAAAGCCGATGTCGCGGTTGGTGAATCCACAGTATTGCAAGAGCACGTTGCCCTTGGTCGATGCGCCCAGAGCCGCCACCGTGTGGCCTTGGTTGTTCAGATCGCTCACCAGATGACGCAGTTTGGCTCGATGCACCGATACCCGGGCCTCGAAGTTGCGCAGCTCAGATAGCATGTCGGTGCGCGTCTCTTTGAGCAGCAAGCCGGTGATGGCGATGGCGTTTTCCTTGTGGCCGCTTCCTATGTGCGCCGCAGTCACAGCAAAACTTCCGCCGTTGATGTCGTTAAGCTCAACGTCGATCACGCGCAGGCCGTGCTTGGCAAGGAGTGCCATGACCACGCTTAGCGTGTAGTATTCCAAGTGCTCGTGGCACACCGTGTCGTAGGCGTTGGCCCGCAGCATGGAAGGGAGATAGCTCTGCTCAAAGTGCCAGATTCCCTGCGGCTTCAGGCTTAGAGCAATATCCCGCACGAAGACGCTCGGGTCCTCGAGATCGTAAAACATGGCGATGCTCGTGATGATGTCTGCCGTGTTCATCGGACGGAACGCGAAGAAGTTCGCTTCCACTTCGATGTCCGTGCCCACATAGTGCTCGCGCCACTTGCCCACGGTCGGGTCTATGCAGATGCGCCTGAGCCCTGCTGTGCGATAGCACTTCAGCAGCGTGCCGTCATTGCCTCCGATGTCGAGAACCGTGGACTCGGCATCCAGTGGCTTGATGGTCTGCAGGTAGGCGACCTTGTCTGTCAGGTGCTTGACCATGCTGGCGTTCAGGCCCGAGCGATAGCCGTAGTTGTCGCCATACATCTCGTTGAGATCGTAGCTCTGCTCCATCTGGAGCAGGCCGGAGTCTGGGCAATAGACAAGGCTGACTGGGCCAGACGTCACCTTGTCGGTGCGCTTTTTGGGGAAAACCCCGGTGAGTGCCATGTTCCCAAGAGAAAGAACCCTTATCAGATTCGCAGAACCGCTGATGCGGCAACGGTCGATTGTGTCGAAGCTCATGCCCGCCGAGCATTCACATGCCAAAAACGCTGTCAAAACAAAATTATTGACGAATTAAGGCCATCTAATACCATGATCGGATGTCCGATGAATACCAGCTGGCGGTAGTTCCAAAGAGGCGTAAGCGCATCATCTCCGAGAAGTTCGCTCCGTGCATGAAGGTAATGATGCCGGATCGCAGCTTTGTTATGGTTCCGGTGGACAAGATGGCGTCTGATGCTAAGCGCTCAATCTTGGTGGCCAAGGCGCGTGACTTTGTGACTGACCAGCTCGAGCGCCTGAAGAACGCAGCCCTGACGCCGGCCGAGGTGAAGGACTTGGTGAGGGCGGTTACCGACATTGACTCCCTGCAGCGGGAGCAGTATGTTACTCACGCAAACAACTCACCCGGAACCGCTTCTTCCAGTGAACTTGGCCGCCAGATGCAGGGTATTGTCCATGCCGCTGCTGCCGGAGCCGCTGCCGGAACGGCCGATAGCTTCGCCCAGAAGGCCAAGCTCATGGATGCCGCGGCAAGGAAGATTGAGACTGTCATTGACGTGAAGCTGGAGCACAAGAAATGACCGATGCCAAGCCTCTCGGTCTGGCGCTCGACATTGCACAGATCAAACTGATCCATGGAGAGCTGGCCGCTGGCAACAAAGCGACCGCCGCAAATCTGCTGAAATACGCCATCGGTGACACGCCTGACGTGTCGCTGGATACCGAAGGCGAGAAAATCATCCGGATGTTCTTCAATGCCATGGTGGACGCCAACAATTACGTCGGCGCTGCCGCCCTCTGCTGGGGCCCGCCCCTGTTTCACCCCGAGCTTCAGAGCGTGCGAGAAATCTTTGAGGCGGCTGCTGTCCAGCCACTGATGCTATCGATGGGCGCCTCCTCCATGGGCAAGACTTACAATCTGGTCATCTTCTGTTACATGGACTGGCTGCGCGATCCGGAGTGGACCAGCGTGAAGCTGATGTCCCAGTCGGACAAGCATTTGACCGACAACGTCTGGCCTCACTTGATGCAGATTCATGAGTCGTGCGCGCTGCGTCCGGACGGCAAGGTGAAGGACCTACCGTCTGATCTGTGGATGGGCATGGCGGATTGCGAAAAGTCCTACGGCTTCGCTGGCATGGCGTTCAAGCAGAGCCAGTTGTCGTCTGGCGCGTGGAAGGGATTCAAGCCCCAGCCCAAGCGCCCAATTACCGACCAGAACTTTCACCAGTTCGGACCGATGACCCGGCTGCGCGTGCTTATGGACGAGGCGCAGCAGATTCCTGAGGGCGTGTGGCAGGACCTGAACTCGGTCAAGGCATCCGTCGGTGCCGGCCGTGTGAAAATCTTTGCCGCCTTCAACCCCGAGGACGTGTCTCAGGCGGTCGTTCGGCGCGCTGAACCGACTGGCGGCTGGCATTCCGACCAGCAGGAGACGCTCTACAGCTACGAGTCCGCACAAGGCTGGTGGGTGGTTCGATTGGATGCCGCCAAGTGCGAGAACGTGGTGCAGCGTCGGGAAATCTACCCGGGCGTCATGCGTTACGAGGCCTTCCTAGATACGCTGAAGGGTGGCGGCGATGCCTCGCCCCGCTACTGGACGTTTGCCCGCGGCTTCCCGCCACTGCAGAACTCGGCCAACACAATCATCCCGCCGGATTGGGCGAGCACGCAGCGCGGTGAGGCGCTATACGTGGGTGACGTCATCAACGTGGCAGCGGTAGACTTGGCCTACCAAGGCGCCGACAAGGCGGTCATTGCCATCGGTCGCTGGGGTCTGGCGCATGGCTGGCGCGACCAGAAGGGCGCCAACCACTACTTCGAGAACCGGCTGAACCCGGGCCAGAAGCAGAGCCGGCACGTCCTGACCATCGACCAATTCTTCACGCTTCCGAAGAGCCTCGACGTCATGGGCGTGACGCAGCAGGTGATGGGGCAGTGCAAGCAGCTCCGCATCTCGGCCGAGTGGGTCGCAATGGACTCCACTGGCAACGCCATGGCCACCTATTCCTATGCCTCCAAATACTGGGGCAAGGTGCTTGGCATCAACTGGGCGGAGTCCGCCAGTGAGACCAAGATTCTGACCGATGACGTCATGATGGCAAAGGACAGGTTCGACGGAGTTCCGTCCGAGATGTGGTTTGCCACCAAGCACTGGCTGGACCCAAACGTGTGCGCGCTGCTGTTCAACGGCACGATTCAGGCGCCTGACATGTATAGCCAGATGACCACGCGCCGCTACAAGGGCATGCGCAATGGCCGCCTGCATGTCGAATCCAAGGATGAATACAAGGCCCGCAACGCCGGCAAATCGCCAGACGAAATGGACGCTGTCGTCATGCTGGTGCATCTGGTCAGGATGCGCGGCGGGATCACGCCCGGCATCATTGAGCAGAAGTCACGAAACGAGGGAAAGGGTGCGCCGCAAGCGACTACGCCCACTGACGAAAAGATCGACAGGGAGGAGCCGCTCGACCTCGAAGGTTCTCCGCTGGAAGCCGGTGACGACGTTCGCGGAGAGCTTGACCTTGGCGCCGAGGATGGGGGTTGATTGCTTCTCCTCGATTATATATCAGAGGATTTCTCCTCGATTATATGCCAGAGGATGTTTCCGTTGGGCTTCCTGTAGGAATACCAAACTATGTTGACGGGCCCTTTACGGGCTAGCACGATCCGGGTCTCCAGTACTAGTGGGCCGTCGGGGAGACGCCACGCAAGCCAGCGTTGGTATAGATATTTAAGCATTTAGTTTTTATTGGATGTTACCCAAAGTTTGCGGCCATGGGACGGGCCTTGGTGAGGCAGTTGAGCCAGACTTCGTAGTTGGCCTCCAGCCGGCCACCGAAGGTGCGGATGAAGTCCTCCAGCTGTTCCTCCTGCTTGGAGGGGAGCATCATGATCTCCATATCCGACAGCTCGAGTATACCGGACGGCATTATCGCCTCCGCCTCAGCCCACCCGGGATAGAGGTCGATGTCCAGCTTCTTGTCTGCTGTGATGGGGTGGTCATGGCCCGCGCCATCTCGACACAGACAGAACATGCCTTGCTCTGTCTGCACGTAACCGTAGTCACTGGTGCTTACCTTGATGGCGGTCTCCTGCCCCTTGGATAGACGGGCTTGGTTGAATTCCTCAAGCGCCTGCGCAAGAGGGCCGGTCAGGTCGATGACGCTGACCGTGATGTTGGATTGCCTTCGTTGGCTTTTCATTCGTTGCTCCTTAGTCGGCGTTTCCGGGCGCGCTCTGCCCTGCTTGCTTCCTTCTTGGCTTTGCGATCCCGCAGCTTGGCCATCTTGGTCTGGTTCGCTTCGCACTTTATGAGGTAGACCCAGAGGTCTTCCATCGAGATGGCGCGGGCCATTTTCAGGCGCTGCGGTTTCAGCTGGATGAGGTCAGGGACGCTGCCGCCGTTACCCGGGAATAGGGTGACGACGATGCGACGGTTCTTGTCTCTGCCATGCGAGGCGGATAGCTTGCTATTGCTGACGCGCCTCACTGGTTTGTGTAGTATGGTCATGACGACTCGAACATTTCTTGCAGGTTCATTTTTATGGTTGTTTTGAGGTAGCGGCATTGCCGCCTCATGACTGCCCCCCCGTGACAGGGGGCAGGTTGAGGTTACAGTGCCATCGCCATCTTCAGGGCGCGCTTCTTGAGGCCAGCCCCGACGCCACCAAAGGTGGTGTCCAGAAACCGGCGCTCGTCCTTACCTTCCGACTCCTTGTAGACCTTGTGGTGGTCCACAAAGTCGGTTACCGCATTGACCAGATCGAAGGCCGTCTTGCCCTCGTTGCCCCGGCCGATCTTGAACAGCGCCATCATCTCGGCGGCGCGGTCCAGCTCGGTGTCCGTGACGTCATTTGCTTCCTTGTCCTTCTGGAACAGCCGCACGAACAGCTTGTAGGCCGCGTCGTGCGTCACGTTCTTGTTGGCCAGCGCCTCATAGATGGCGAATGTCGCCTCGGTGGCCGACGTGGCCCAGCCGATGGTCTCAATCGCCGCATTGATGCGGTCGGTCACGTTGCCCTGATGCGTCGTGAACAGCGCCGACTTGCTGTTCTCCGCCGCAGTCAGGGTGTTGTTGCAGACGACGCGAACGTCAGTCAGCGTGCCACGCACCCCCCGGCCAGCGTAGTGGCCGTTGGACAGCAGGATATACTGCTTGTGGTCGCTGCCTGCGAAGTTGCGCAGTCCGGTCTGGACGAGTGCCCAGACGATCCTGCCCCCGCGTAGGGAGCCGGCCGTTTCGATCACAGGCTGGAAGTCGCCAGTGCCCGGGGCTTGCGCCAAGGCTTCAGCGATTTCCAGCAGCTGGCGGTTCTGCAGCGGGGTCCAGTCCTTCGTTACGATGGACAGCACCTGCCGGGTGTCAGAGCGGCGAAGCAGGCGGAACCCGTCAAGGTCCACCATCTCACCGTCAAACACATGCTCGGGCATCACCTCCCAGTCGAGCCTTGCGGCTTTCAGGGCGGCTTCAGCCGTCAGCGCTTTGTCGGTCAAGACAGCGCCGAGGCCGTGCCACGGAACTCTGTTCCCAGCGGAGACCATGTGGTCATCCTTAGTCATTTCATGTGCCATATACTTGTTGGTTGTTTGCTGCGGGATTGCAGCATGTAGCCCCCTGTCACGGGGCTAGGGATGCAATCAAGCGCCATATTGGCTTATGACGAATCCGCTTGTGTCCTTCTTGCCGCGGCCCTTGGCGGTGAGACCGACGACAACGCCCTTGCCATCGAGGAAGCGCAGATCGCTCTCGTCTCCGCAGACTACGGGGAACTCCTTCCACTCGGAAGGGAGTCCACCAGAGAATACAGCGGCGACGTTGCCGCCCCAGCGAAGAATGTCAAGGCACTGGTCCTCGTTTGATTCGCTGCGACTGAACGTCAGGTGGTAGTTTTTCGGCATTGGCACGCCGGCAGACTTGCCCGCGAGAAACGCCATCATTCTCTTGGGGTTTTTGGTGTAGTCATAGAACTGAAGCGACGGATAGGCCTCCATCACTCCGAATTTTTCCCACGGGATGTCGCTGGTTGCGTTCAGCCGGGCACACGGGATCATGCGCCGATACTCGGCATCATTGCTGAGCGTGCTTAGGTCAAACCGCAACTGCCTCAGGTATTCCAGCCGGTCCTGAAAGAACAGGCGGGTCTTCCTGATTCGCGCATCCTGCGACTTCTGCATGGCACCACGTCCTGCCGTGTTAAGGCAGGCCTTGATGCAGCCACTGCTGGCATGGGGGCAGACGTTGCCCAGACCGCTCAACTTGTGCGGAGCGAGGTAGGTCAGCCCCGTAAGGTAGCCGAACTTCTCTCCCTTCACAGTCTTGGGGTCGTGACCGACGCACAGCAGTCGGTATTTCTGATAGCTCATTTAGTCCTTGGGTTGTTCAGTCGATGCTGAGGTTGTTCATAAAGGCAAACTCTTCCAGTTTCGCACTCCATTTATGCGTGACGCAGTCGTCGTGAATGCTCTGGAGTTCTTTCAGGAACGACGCATCTTCGCTGGTTATCTCGGGAATCCCGAGGGAGTCGGCGATGGCCCGTAGCAAGCGCTTTGTGCGAGAGATAGGGCTATCGCCTTCAGCGCCCTCGCCTTCAGCGCCCTCGAGTGTAGGGGTCAGGCCCTCGAAGTCTGGGTGGTAATGCTCTGACGCGATAAGACACCCAACCGCGCACTTGAGGCCCTCGGCGGTTCGGTATCTGCACGAACCCCCCCACGTTTCTGCTTTTGCATTTTGCTTCAGGAGGTGCTTGCGCACCGTGTTGAATACTTCTTGTCTGTTCATGTTATTTTTTGGGTTGTTGAACCAGAGACACCGTGTCCTTGGTCCGGTTATACCAACGCAGGTGGCCGATCTGGTCGATGGCCTCCCACTTGGCGAAGCGCTTGTTGATGGTGACGACAACTATCGATGTGATAGAACCGTCAGGGTGCCACACCTTGACGCGCCAGTTCCGGCAGCAGGGGATCATTTTCATTTCTTTCCCTCCCGTTTGCTGGCGATCTTCAGCGGTTCTCCTTCGAGGCTGACGAGAGACTCGGGCCACCAGCCCGCGTTCTCGTCTTTGAACTGCTTCTGGCCAGATAGCCGTCCGGACTTGATGATCATGCTGGTCTGGCTGTCCCAGTCCACGTCAGTCCCGCCCTCCCATTCCGGTTCGAGCGTGCGATCCTTTTTGCGAGTGGCTTCGCTGCACTGGGCGATGCCGATGATGATGTCCACCTGCCCCACGATCCTGAGACCGTTGGGGGCAAACATTTGCTTGGCGCTCATGACGACACCCGCTTCTTGAGTTCGGCCTTAACCGACCGGGCGACGTCACCGCGCCACGTCTGGGCGTTGGCGAGGAAGTAGTTGACCACTTCCCGGCCGGGATCGAAGCCGTAGTCGTCGTTGATGCTCTGCATGCTTCTCATGGCATCCAGATAGGGAACGGCGCCGAAGTAAACCTTCGGCTTCCAGTTGCCCCGGATGATTTCGGCCAGCCCCGCAATGCTTTGCGTGCTGAGTTCTTCCGGGACCGGGACGACGCCTTGGCTAACTCTAACAGTTTCATTTTTCATGTTGGTTGTTTGCATGGCCGGGGAATCCAGCCTGCCTGTAGCCCACCGCTCAGAACGATGGGCTAGGAGCAGGTTAGCTGTCGTACTGCAGTTTCGGGATGGCCGAAAGCAGCGCCTTGGGCGTGCCCTTCAGGGTCAGTTTCTTGTTGTCGGCGTCCCTGATTTCGATGGTCAGGCCGATGCCCTCCTCGTGCCTGATGTGGTAGACATACTCCTCGCCACAGTCTTTCGACTTGACGGGGTAGATGTATACGTTGCCGACTCCATCCTTGAGGTGGCAGACGAGCTGCGCCGCCAAGCAGCCCATGCCGTTGGCGCACTTTTCTGGGTTCTTTATGCCGAAACCGTTGACGACTACGAAGCCGTCGAGGAATTTGGCGAGGTCAAGGCCGAGGCCTTCCGGATAGCCGTCGAATTGACGGTAGAGCGTCAGGATGACTTTATCGTCATGATAGACGTGCGTTAGTGAGCGAGTTCCCATGTTGTTTGTTTCCTTTTTGTGTCAGTGACCGACTGACGGCGGGCCTTGCGGCAAGATTACTTGAACACCGACCTGATAACGCTGTCGGGTGGGGGCGGCAGGCGGCGAGGTATCTCGCAGCTGAGCCGTTCCCAGTGAAGCGTGACGCGCTTGTGGTCGTCCTCAGAGGCGGGGACCTTTATGTCGTCGCCCTTGTTCCACTGTGGATTATTCCATGGGCCGCGGGATCGGCCGACTTCCCATGCCTCGCCAGCGCGATTTATCATGACGTGACCATGCAGGCCGAATGAGTTGGGCTTGTCGGTCACTGCCACGATCCGGAACTCGAGCGTTAGAGTGCGAATCATTGTCTGCCCCCCGGTGAGTTGCGACCTTCGCTGGCCAGAAGGGACACCAGCAGCAGCGCAAGGATGCGGTGCTGGCGACGTTCGGCTTCAGATAGAGGCGCGGGATAGGAGAAATAGGCGTAGTGTGGGCGCTCCCAAGGTGGCATCATCCAGTGGTGGAAATATGCTTCCACATTGCTGTGCCACACGTTTCGGTTGGCTACGCCAATGGCACCACAGCAGTAGATTTCCCTGTGATCGTCGATCAGCTCAGCCGCCTTGAGTAAGACGGCAGCGTATTTGTTTTTGTGTTTTGGTTTCATGGTTGCTGCATTGGCAGCTTACAGCCCATCGCTCTGACCAATGGGCTGGAGGTGCCTACCAGCTTGAGCGGTATTCGAAACTCCAGTCTTCGAACTTGGGGTTATTCAGGATTGATTCGATCATCTGAATTGTCTCCTGCGTTTCCGCATAATACCGCTCGTCCTTTTCGGTGGAGCCAAAGAAGAAACCGCTCTGCGGCTGAAGCGCCGTAGAGTCCGCTTTGCCCTTGTCTGCGATGGCCTTCTTGCACTCGTCAACCAGCTGCTGCAGCTGTACACGACTGACGTCATGCGGCATACACTTGTCTTCCCCGCCTTGAACCACATCCACAAACCACTTGTGGATGGCGTTTGCCTTTCGCCAGTAGCCGACGACGAACCTGACGCGCCCCACGAACCTGACGCGCCCCGGTGGCGATACATCGGAAATGTCTTTTCGTGTCAGCCCCGACGCCTTGAGCAAGGCCGCGAATTGGGATTTTTCCTCTTCGCTGGCGTGATTGGAGCCGCTCGAGAATCGCTCGGCGGACAGATACATGTCTAGTCCCATGGTAGTGGTGGGTTAGTTGGTTTTTGCCTCTTTCACGGCTTCGGCCAGCTCCAGAATCTTCTCGTGAGAGAAGACCTGACATCCGACCGTGACGTTATCGCGTGTCACCGTGGCGACGTATTCTTCGTTGAGGTAGATGACGGCGGGCTTCGGGTGGATGAGCATGAGCGCGAAGAACGGGAAGCCGTAAATATCTCTATCTGGCATTTGGAGAACGATGTCCCCACTCACCGAATGCACCTTGAATTCATGCCCGACGCATTCGTCCATTGAGCGCTCCCACGAATTTACCCATCCCATCTCGTGATCATTCGCAGCGCGAATAACGCGAACAGTGTCACCCGCTCGGATGCCACTGGCTTCTTGCATAGCAGCGTAAGCTGCTTTTATATTTATTTCCATGTTGTTGTTTTGTGCCGCGGAATTGCAGCATGGTGCATCCAGTTCGCCAGATGCACGGTGCTGGAATCATGCGCCCCGTTGCGCTAGTTTTCTGGCGCGCTTGGCTTCGGCCTTGGCCAGAGCCTCTTTGTCCGCTTCCGTTGGGTCCACGGGCTCCGACGCGGGGATGGGGAACTGCGGTTTGTTTGTCAGCGGCCCACCATTGGCGGTGCGCCGCGGTCTGTAGGTTATTGGTATCATGGTCGTGACTGTTTGGCGATCTTCACGGCTTCGTGCAGTTGCAGCGACTCGCCCACCGTGCGCCAGTATTTGGTGGTCTTGCCCTTTCTTCCCCATCTGAAAGATGCGGAGAACTTGGCCGCATTCAGCAGAAGAAACTTGCGGTGGTTGCATGGCTTGAACCAGTAGTTGCCGCGGTAGCCATGGCGACAGAGGGCGCGTGCCAGATTGGCGCCGCGCTTGTCTGCGGTGGTAATCCGCGCACCAGACGGTGCCGGCACGTAGGCGCTCACTCCAGCCCCTCCTCTTCGGCGCGGTCGCGCTCGTGGCGCCACACGACGAACAGGGCGTAGGCGAGGCAGCCAAGCGGGAACACCAGCACGAGGCCGATGGATGCGATGATGAAGTATATTGTTGGGTCCATGGTTGTGGGTATCATGCGTTATATTTGGCGGTCAGGGCGTTCATGGGGATCATGGGTTAAGCGTCGAGCGCGGCGAGGGTGGCGCGGTATTTCGCACGGGCCGCGTCGCGGGCGGCTTCGCGTTTAGCCTGGGGGGGTGCGATTGCTGCTTCGCATTCGGCATCGAACGTGGTGTTCGCGTCGGCGAGTTCGGCACATAGCTCCGCGAATGCGGTGCGGGCGCGGGAGGGGGGCGTTGCGGTTGTCATTGGTTGGGGACGGTCAGTCGGCGATGAGCGCGCGGGCTGCCGCGATTAGGCGGTCGAGGGGCGCCAGCTCGGACGCTTTGTCGTCGCAGTAGTCGTCGATGTTGGGGCCGCGATATGCGTCCTCCAGCCGCTCGACGGCGGCGGGATCCAGGCCATCGATCTGCTCCTCGGTGAGCCCCTCCAGCCATTTTGCTAGGGCATCGTCGCCGATGGAGCCGGTGCCGACGGCTACGCACCCCTTGTCGGCGCTTTCTATTTCCCGGACCGCGTTCGGGGAATGCAGGCAGCGGATGTGGTCGTGGTCGATGATTTCCCGGCACGCCACGAGTTGCGCGACGGATTGGATGATTTCGTTTTTCATTTGATTTTGGTTTTGGTTTTGGTTTTTTTCGTCTCGGGCGGGATCGCCTTTGACGCTGGGGTTGGTTTGGTTGGGGGCGGTCAGGCTACGACAACCTCGCAGTCGGCGGCGAAAACTGTGTAGTCGTCTTCTCGGCCGTCGAAGACGACACCAAAGCGGTCGAGCGTGACGGCGATGACGGTTCCTTTTTCTCCGAGGCTCCAGTTGGAGTTTTCGGAAATCATGCGCACTCGGGCGCCGACAGCCGGGAGGGGGTTTGCAATTTTCATTTTCGTTTTGGGTTTTCGTCTCGGGCGGGATTGCCTCCGACTGGTTGGGGTTGGGGTGGGGCGGTCATGCAACGTGCTCGGCGAGCAGGGAATAGCCTCGGGCAAGATCAGCGGCGTGGCGATATTTTGCAGCGGTGATGGCTAGGCGGACCCGGCCACCGTCTCCATTGGCGATGGCGAGCAGTTCCGGCGCCCCGTAGTGCCGGGCGCGGTCCAGACCGTGGCGGGCCGCGAAAGACTCGGAACCTACGCGGCAGTTCCCAGCGCGGATGGAATCAGCGAGGCAGACGTAGATTCCTTCGTTGGCCGCTTGCTCGGCGAGGGCGCGCAAGGCGGTAGCGCGGCGGGTGGCTGCGTTCGCCTCCAGCTTTGACAGCATTTGCGCGGCTGGATCGTCGGCGAGGAAGTCCATTCCCTCGGGGTGGTAGTCGTCCGGGCCGCGGGCGATGCGTAGGCCGTGGGAGTCGATGTTCCAAGCGCACCCAACGGGGGCTGGGACGGCTACGAGTTTTCCGTTCAGGTCGGCGCGGACCAGTTTGGGCGACAGCATCACCACGACAGCGCGGATCGTGGTCGTGTTTACGGCGCGGGTGTAGGCCACGGCGCGACCGTTTTTCCATGTGGTTTCGCCGGCGGCGTGGTTGTGGCTGGTCCGGTGTGACCCGGTGATTGACCAGTCCTTTCCGCGCCTGCAAACCGACACGCCAAGGGCGTCGGCTTCTTCACCTCCGCACGGCAGGATGCGGGTGTTGGCCGGGTATTTAGTGGGGCTTATTTTTGCGGGCCTACCGAGGGCGACGAAGGCGTCTATCCGGTCGGAGTAGGCCGCAATGTAAGCATCGGCGGCGGCGATGCCGCGCACGTTGCGGGGGGCGAGGCCCCGCGCAAGTTCGCGGGCAAACTCCTTGTCTTTCTTCGCCCGTTTCGTGTCGCGCTGCAGATCGGTGAATCTGTCGGCGCGGCAGAAGCGGACACCCAAAAGCTTTTCCCGGAAAGGGGTCAGCTCTTGAGTCTGCGCGAATGCCGAGGTGTGCGCTAGCCGGTGAGCGACGGCGCGTTTGCGGTTGCTGGCGCACGGCACATAGCCCGTGCGTGCGAATAGGCGCGCAAGGCTAGGGTGGATTGTATTCATTTTTTTGTTTGTTTTATGCTGCGGGATTGCAGCACAGGCTAGCCCACCGGGGTGTAAGCCCGATGGGCTAGGTGTGCCTCACGGATGCAGCTCGTACAGGCGAGCGATTTCTGGCAGGCGGTGCGGCCAGCTGCCCGGCAGCAATTCGTCATGCATCTCCTGCAGCTTGCGGATCAGCGCCCGGCCTTTTTCCGGAAGGCGTCCAATCGACGCCTCAATGCGGGAGGTAATCTCGACGCCGTGAGATGGCGAGGATTCGATTTCCGATGCGTACTGACCGTCTGCTATGAAGCAGCCGGCGGCGCAGGCATATTTGCCGTCTGCTGAACGGTACATGCATGTTGCGCTTATGTTTTCGGGGTTGCCATCGACGGAGCGGGCGTTTTGCTTGAGCAGGTGCGCCTTGGCTCTGTCGTATATCCACTGGAGCGTGACCCCCTCAGCGGGTGTCTCTATTCTCGGGAACATCTCAATCTTAGTTATCATGTTGTTTTCGGTTTTGCGTCTCGGGCGGGATTGCCCAAGAAAGTGACTAGCAGTAGCAGCCGGCCTGCTTGATGCGGGCCACGTCAAGGTCAAGGCGCTCTATGCCGTGCTGGAGGCTGGCGCAGGCCGCAGCCTGCCGGCGCGTGAGCGCGGGGGTGGTGTCAGGCAATGCCTGAACACGGGCGTACTCCGCCCGGAACTTTGCCAGCTCTGCTTCCAGAGCGGCCAGTGCTATGTATGACATTTTCATGGGAAGGAAAACCTGCTTGCAGGGCGCCAAAAATTACCCTGCAAGCAGGCGCTGGACTATGGCTAAACAGGCCAGCACAGGCTAGAGCACCGGGGCTTACGCCCCGATGGGCTAGGTGTGCCTCACGGATTAGACCGTGCCGTGCCCAAGGCGGGCGTGGCGTGTGGCGTCGAGGGCGGCTTCGAGGACGCCGTCGGCGGCCCTCATCGCCACCATGAGAGCTTCATCGGCGGCATCTACTGCCGCGTTGCGGATGCCATTCGCGATGGCGAGATCGCCGGCGGTGGCGTACTCCAGACCGTCCGCATGAGCGCGGTCAGCGGCATCTAAAGCCGCGAAGCGAACCCTGTGGGCGCTGGCAAGGGCGCCGTGGTGGGTGCCCCATGCGCCGAGGTCAGCGTTGAGGGCGGGGGTGTTTGACATATATCTCCTTGCTTTTTCAGCACTGCGGGATTGCAGCACAGGCTAGCCCACCGAGGTGTAAGCCCGGTGGGCTAGGTGTGCCTCACGGTCAGACCGTGGTGGCGTTGGCTTCCTCCAACCGGGCCTCAACCCGGTTGAGCGCCTTCATGAGGCGCGCCGCTTCAGCGCGGAGCTGGTCGGCGGCCGATTTGTGGACCGCCGCCGTGAGGCGGATGGTCCACGTTTGGGACTTTGTTCCGAGATGGCTTTTCATCTCGGTCACGACGGCCCCTTTCTCTTTGGCGAGTTTCGCCACAAGGGCGCCAACTTCGGCGCCCCCGAGGGTGGCGAGCTGGGCGCGCTTCTCGCGCCGAGCGTCCGTTATCTGGGACCTGAAAGCAACAATTTCAGCCTTGCTGAAGCTGTTGCTTTCAAGGACCCTCGCCTTGATGTCGGCGGGGGTCATTGTGACTAACTGACTCATATTTCCTTTGATTGCATTGGTTGCCGTCTGCCGTCCTAGCGAAATGCTAGGGTATGGTATGTTAGACGGATTTTCAGGGCGGCCGCGGGAAGGCTGCAATTTCGCCCCAAGGGAAGCCATGCTTTACGCCCATTTTTTACGTGTTAGGGCATCACCTTGGCTTCCCTCGTTTCGGGAATTCTTTGAAGCAGGTTGTCACATGGCGGGGGTTCGTCGCGAACCTTTCGGCTCCGGTGTTCCGCTCTACCTGCTGCCCTCATCCTGACTACGTCCTGCGCTTAGGTTGCCGTCCTTTTTGCTGGTGGTCTGACCTAAGGTCACCTTTCGGTCTTGTGGATTTGGTTGGATATGGGCCTTTCGTCGTAGTAACCCGTTACGAAAGAGAAACTTGGGGGTTTTCGAGCAGGGCAGCCTGGGACTATTAGCAGACCCGCCAGATTCGCCCAGAAGGCCCGCGTGTCTGTTCGCGTTCCAGTCTGCTTGAATCTGCCGGGCCTGCTAGGTCATTGTCCTGGGCCGGTACTCACGCTAAAGAGGGTTGGGAAGCCCCTGCCAGCGTCCCCATTGACAACCTGGGGTGAGGGGGCTTCCTATTCAAGCCCCAAGGTCCAGCTAGCCCGTGCCAGCTTTCATGCTCACACTATGCCCCCCCTCTTAAAGAAATACGAGACTTATTTTTAGACAGGTTCTTAAATTGCTGCTCATAATGGTTTTACGGCATGTTTATTTTTTCTAGCATAGCAATCCCGGCGGGTCCACAAGGCCAAGATATGGAGGATAGATAAAGGGGAAACCGTCAACCAGGTCGTTGAGACTCAGTCTCATTAAGGCACACAGCATTTCCCGTGCCAACCTCCTAGTTGAGACTCAGTCTCAATAGAGGGGTAGC
>Ga0163150_10002401_pt1 | contig 28703 bp, 22 predicted proteins | sample OliLakLV19P2IB_FD_148628 | JGI IMG/M metagenome (GOLD analysis project Ga0163150, IMG submission 148628) | Freshwater microbial mat bacterial communities from Lake Vanda, McMurdo Dry Valleys, Antarctica - Oligotrophic Lake LV.19.P2.IB | ecosystem: Environmental > Aquatic > Freshwater > Lake >...
TGCATCGGGATCGTCGGCCTGGCGGTACTGTTCCCGGCGCAGCAGGACATTTCCGGGCGAAAAGCCGACCACTGCAGCGAGGAATCCACCCCATGGATTAAGAAAGGAAATCGTTACGTTCGCCTGTGCACAGGCGGCCATCAGGGCGGGGCTGCAGCCGACCCGGCCGAAACAGACGACGCTATCGAGGTTGTGCAGTGGAACCCGTAACCGGGTTTCCTTTTCGATTCGCACTGCAATTGCCTGGCCGTCCTTGCGCAGGTAGGCCCCCTCGGTCGTGACAAACAGAGTATTCAGGTGGCGTTTCATGGATCGCTCAATTCAAAATCGTCGCTTAAGGGGCCGTCACCTGTCAGGACGCCTTCCAGTTCACGATCGGTGAAACGGGAGGCTCCGGTCCGGAACCGCATCGCATCGGGGAGACAGAGTTCGATCAGCGAGCAGTGGTCGCATTTTGGTTCACGGACTGCAGGAGGGGTTTCGCGACGGGCAATCATTTCGTGCAATCGCGCGGCGGCGCTGGCGGTTCGGTCACGCAGGGTTGGTTCAAAAACAACCTCGGTGCGCCGTTTTGATTTGCCATAAAACAGGAATCCAGTCGCGATTTCGATCCCCAGCATTTCCTCCAGACAAATTGCCTGGGCGCAAAGCTGGACCCGGTCGGAGTCGTTCTTTTTCGGCTTGCCCCGTTTGTATTCGATCGGAATGACGCTTGAAAAAGGGTTTGGGTACCGATTGCCGGAGCGGCCCTCCGGGTGCTTTGCACAATCGGTACCCGCCCCCATTTTCATTGATCCCTTTTTCAGCGAATGGAACTCGACCACATCGGCCTGCCCGGCCAGGCCCAGTTGGAACGATCGGAGTTGCAGCCCCCGGGCGACCCGCACGCCGTTTTCCGTTCGGGTCTTTTCGGAGTGTGCTTTTTTGTGCAGGTGTTGCCCTTCGACGGTCCAGCGATTTTCGGCCCACAACCGTTCGACGTGGATCAATGCACACTGCCGCTCGCAAAAAATCAAATGCTGCAAAGCAGATATCGGCAATAATTGGTCTTCGGCGTACATGGATTCAATCTCCTGGCTCGATGAGATTGTGGCTCTCCGAAATATCCCCGGCTTCGATTCGATCTATTCAAAAATGCAATCTGCGTAAACTTCGTTTGCTGACAAAGATTCTCGAATTTGAATCGGGGCACGGCAGCCCTTGTATCAAAAGACTTGCGCGATCGTAATGCCCTCCGGCAAGCCAGATTCGTCCACGGCGATTGTGTAATCGCTGAACGAACGGGCAGGCGAATAGCTGTCGGAATCGCTGCCGGCTCGGGTGATCGAGATCCGTTCGAAAAGCCGGTGGGCAGGAGCGTTGCCCAGCTGACTTTCGTGTTTGAACGCGATCAGTTTTCTCGCCGCCATTTCACCGCGGGCTGCGCTCCGGTCCAGTTCGAACATCTGCTCGAGTGATTTCCAGAACAATTGCAGATCTTCGTCGGAGAACTGCGTCTGTTCTGCCAGCAGTGGATTCACGAACCCGTGTGCGACATAGAGCCCGTAGGGCACAGTGAATTTTCGACCCATCGTCCGTTCTTTCTCCAGGTCTTTGTCGTTGGTCACGGCACAACGCGTAATTGAATGTTCCTGGGAGACAATTGGATCGACGCTTCGCGCCATGCCGAACTGAATGGGTCCCCGAACCTGTCCGCAATTGACTTCGGTTGTCATCACCGCACCAAAAGTCCGGATGTCGTAAAAATTTTGGCACATCCAGGCGGTGAGTTTTTTGGCCTCTTCGATCTTCTTTGGGAGCTTCTTCGATTCGGGTTTCAGCTTCAGTTCCTTGTAGGCCCGCTCATGTTGCTGGTTCAGAACAGCCTTTTCCTTGACGTAAATCTCGTGCGGTGGTTGCTCTTTGTGAACCATTCCGACGTAGTTCCGAATCTTTCGTTTGAGACAAACGTCCGTCACCAGTCCCTGTCCGGTTTCGGCATCGATGCGGGGCAGGTTGCCAGCGTCCGGGTCTCCATTGGGGTTGCCATCGGTGACGTCAAACATGAATGCAAAATCGTAGCGGTTCATAAAGAGTTCCTTTGAAACAGATCGTAAGTAAAAACCAAAGACATTTCGGCCAAAAAAGTCAGAAAGTAAATCCGGAATCGAGCGCCGCGCTTGCCCCCTCATACCTGCCTTCTCCTTCGCTCAAAGCAGCGGGGGAGAGAGAAAATCAAGAGCGTGGTTTCGATTGGTAACAAGCGTGCACGGCTATGAGGCCTCAACGAAGGGCTCGGCTTCGTGTGATTCGGGCTTGTCTTTTTTCACGAACATTTCCTGACGCTGGTGGTAGTAGCCGAGCGCGAACAGTCCCTGGTCGTAAAGATTCAGATTGGATGGAAACCGGTCGAAACGGGAGCAGATTTCCTGGATACGTGTCTCGTGCCAGATTCGGGACCCCTTCCCGAGTTTTCCGAGATGGTGTTGGCTGAGCCGAATCAATCTTGGAAAAACACTGCCAGGAGTCGCGGACGCGGCACCAAAGTACTTGTCCTTAATCGTGTCGTTGATTCCCTTCAACGCATCCTCTTGGGTCTTCTCCAGCTCGGCGAACAATCGGCCCAAGTGATAAGCGGTCTCGGGACGTTCTGCATCGAGTGCCATATCGATCTCCTTCTTCAACAAGTTTCGTTGACGGGTAAAACGGTTCAGAAATGCCTTGATAAATGCGACTCGAAGGTAGACCACCCGCCGATCGGCCCGAATGCGGCGCAGGATCGCCGCAAACATTGCTTCCGGGTATGGCGTGCCGTTGAGAATACTTCGCATTAAAGCTCCCGCCAGCATGGGCGGGATGTCTTTGCTTTCGCGCGCGGTCTGGTTGAGCAATTGCCACGCAGCTGGAAACTCCTGGTCCCGGTCCGATCCTGCAATCTGCAAATCCGAGAAATGCAGGTGAAGTTTTTCAACCATTTCGCCAACCGTGCTTTCATACCAGAATCGAACCGATATTCTCGCAGCGTTCGGTGACAGTCCAAGGACAAAGAAAGGGACATCCGGTTTTCCAAACTCATTCGGATACCCTCCTTGGCGAATCAGGTTCATGATGCTGTGCAACTGGGTACGTGTCGCACCGTCTTCGGCAGAGTTGGAGTCCATCACGCGACCAAAAATATCTTCAATCGGCGACGGTTTTTCCGTCCAATAAACGGTGGTCGTATCGCCAATCCGAAGCCGTTGGGGGCTGTCCAGCAACCGGTTCAAAGCCACGCAATAGGCGAAGGTCGCCTGTCCCGAAACAGGAGCGTTGTAGCTTTGTGAACGACCGTACGATTCGGCTGCGTCGAAGTTGAACGATACAATTGAAGCTCCGGACGACTGGGCGCCGCCCACGCCCTTAATTTTCGGTTCATGGACGCGGGCGATCGCAGCAAGTTCGCCCGTGATCAAACATTGAGCAACTATCTCACCTGACGTGTCGGTGTTGTTCAACCGGGATAGCCACCACTGTTTGATCTTCGGTCGCTCGTGAACAAATCCGGTTTCGCCCTGTACCCGAAAAACGCCAAAACCGGTTCCGATTTCGTCGAGCTTTTTTGCAATCTCATTCGCAGGATTCCATGTTTTCAGAAACATGCAAACCGCAGTGAACTGTTCATCGCCAATGTCCTTCTCCAAATCCAGATGCCGGTTGCGAAATGCTTCGCAGGTTTGCAGGGTTCGATCCGGTTTGTCGTCGCCCGGTTTGTAGCCCAGCATGTAAGCCGAGTTGTCCCACAGAAAGCATGGATTGATGCCCTGACCGGATGGCTTTGCACCTCCCGGAACGATCATCATTTGGGGAACCAGCTTTGTGCCCTTCTGTTGCCGTGCATCCTGGATATCGACCAGCTTTCCGTTTTTTTCGACCACAACAATGAACGCAATTTTCTGTCGACTGAAACCCGTTTCGCTGACTTCGATATCGGGATCGGCGACCAGTCGTTTGTAGTATTCTGTCAGGGCGGGAAGAATCATGAGCGCACCTCCGCTGAGTTCCTGGCAGGCACATCGATCACCCCATCCATCATTGTTGCGCGAAAAAAATACGGGCTCATGTTGTTGCCGAAATCAAGGTCGTGCAGCATGAAGCCGAGATCACGGATTCCTTCGATCGGGCTTTTGGGGGTTTCCCCCTGGTGCAACTCAAAATTGGCGGGAAACTCACGGCATCCGAGATATGGCCGATGGAAGCACTGTCCCTTTGTTGCCCGACGGCGAAAAATCTCAGAATGTTTTTGAGCCGGATCGTTTCCTCCGAGCACCTCGAAATGTGCGTGAACATAATATTCGACATCGCGCAAAATGATTGCGGCGCGTTGTTGGCGATTATCCCCCTCGTCGGCGTACAATCCCAACAGTCCTTTGCCGGATTTCATAGCCGAGCGGACCGCCCCGGCCGGGATTTTGGCTTTAACTTCATTCCGTCGCAGGTTGGTGAATCGGACGGGACGCATGACATGAATCCTGTCGATGATCCAGGCGATTTCGGGTTTCCAGTAAATGGCATCGAAGACTCCGCGCGCCGCGGACGGCGTGATCACGTCGTAACTGACCCGTTCGACTTTCATTTCGGGCCTTGTAAAGCAGGCGAAATCGCCCCAGACTCTCAAGTCGAAGTGTTGTATAATTTCACTCATGACCATTTGCCTTTCGGGTTGGGGTAGACAGGGAACCGTGGTTCTTTTGAGTTCCGGAATTGGAGTACGGCATGTCATCAATAGCCCCGCGAACCGTATTTGATGATTTGCTGGACATTCTCAGCGAGGGAGCGAATGCAGAACGGCTCCAGCGGTTTCGGCTGCCCGAAGGAACACAACAACGGCTGGATGATTTGCTGGAAAAAAATCGTGAAGGAACGTTGACCGATATCGAAACCGGCGAGCTGGAATCGTTTGAGCAGCTGGAGCATGTAGTCCGGTTGCTCAAGGTGCAGTTGAATCGGAAACGTCGGGATGGCCAACAGTGAATTGCTTTCACTTAGCTTTCCTTCCTTTTTTGGGGGCGTGGATTGAAACACTTTTGTCGTGACCAAAGCCCGGGTTTCTGGGCTGATATCCCCAGAAACTTGGCCTTGGTTCTTTTGCAGGTCACTCTTCACAATATCAACCCCTCCGGTTCGTGTTGGCCGGCCCGGTCGGTACGTAAGCCGGTTGCAGGATCATAAAGGCGGGTGTTGATAAGAACCGGAACCTGATCGTGGACCAGCTCAATGTCGGTTCCCAGTAGTTGGGAATAAGCGTTGGAATAGAGCGATACCATGTGTCGCCCGGCGCGGCGGAGAACAAAGCGGCGAAACGCCGGATCGTCGGCAAACTTCCGGGATCGAATTTGTTTTTCCAAGCCGATTGCGCGGACACCAAACGGGATGAAGATGTTTTGGCCTGAGTCGGGGATCATCTCAAACCGTTCGGCGGCGGAACGGTATTGAAACGCCTGCATTGCAGGGTCTGGAAAACAGGACATCACGTCGTGAGCATCCCACTGGTTTTTGTGATTCGAATAGTGCAGACGGAAGTAATGAGAAATGGCTTCCGGATCGAGCAGGTCTGGATAGATGGGGATCAATTCGGCGGCAGTCTCGGCGACCGTTTTCAGGTAGCCGCGAAGCGTGACGTTTTCCGGTTCGAACACAAAAAGTTGCCCGTGATCCAGTCGCCCCTCGCGATTGCACCGCCCCGCCGCCTGGGCAATTGAGTCCAGGCCCGTGAGGGCACGAAAGACAACAGGGAAATCGACATCCACTCCGGCTTCGACCAGTTGTGTACTGAAGACGCGACAGGGCCTGCCAAGATCCAGACGACGCCGAATCCTGCGGAGTATTACGCTGCGATGCCGTCCGGTCATAAATGTGGAAAGATGAAACGTGTCTTTTCGGCTGTTTCCTCCGGCCATTTCAAACAACCGTGAAGCATGGGCCCGCGTATTCACGATGCACAGGAAACTTGCGTGCTGCAGCGCGGACTCAATGAGCTGCTCATCGGCGAGTCGTTTCGTTGGGTGTGAAGTAACACGCCGCATGTTGGCGTAGAGTGATTGTGGGTCGGGGATAATTTCACGAATGCCGGAAAGTCCAATCGGAAAATTTTCGTGATGACCTATCGCTGGCTGTGTGGCGGTGCACAGGACAACTGTACAGCCAAAAACTGTGGTCAGTTCCCGAAGCGTAGCCAACGCCGGTTGCAGAAGCTCAACGGGAATCGTTTGGGCTTCGTCCAGGATGATTACGCTGCGCGCGATTCGGTGGAGTTTCCGGCAGCGGCTGGTCTTGTTGGCAAAAAGCGACTCAAAGAATTGCACGTTGGTGGTTACGATCAGGGAAGAATCCCAGTTTTCCGTCGCCATGCGTGCGGATCGCGATTCCTGTTCTGGCTCCAGCGAACTGTGATGTTCAAGGACGACATCGTCACCGAGTGAACGAAAAACATGTCGAAAAACTTCCGCCGTTTGCTCAATAATGCTGGTAAACGGAATCGCATAAATCACCCGTTCCATCTTGTGTTTTGACGCATGATCGAGCGCAAATGCCAGCGAGGCGAGAGTTTTGCCGCCACCGGTCGGAACAGTCAAGGAAAATAAACCGGGCAACTGTCCTGCGGCTGCAAGTGAGTTTTCGAGAATATTCTTCCGTTGGATGTTGACGTTGGTTGGGTCGGCGCTGGCCGAAAGCGAATCGAGATGGTGGGTCAGAACACGCTTTAGTTCGCCAATCGGCTGCCTTTTTCGCGCCGACCGAATTTCCTCCCGATTGGGCGACATGAATGATTCCGTCGCGAGAAAATCGGCGTCGCAGAGTGCGGAGAACATCATGCGACCCAAAAGTGAAATTTGAAACGCGAGCCGTTTGGTGTCTTTGTTTTCCAGATTTAGCTGTGGATTCGGCGGTCGTTTCAGGTCGAGTATACCGGCTGGCGCATCCTGAAATGGATCGATCTGTTTTTTCAAACGATCGTTGAGTGCCCCTGCTTTGGACGATGTGGCCGTAAACGCGTCTGGCAGTCCGGCATGATGACCGGCGATGCAATAGGCAATCAATCGCCCAAACGGCCCGAGACGACTTGTGGCATGCTGTGCACCGGCGGTCGAATGATCGACTTTGCCCGTTCGAGTTTCGGAAGATGCATCCGGATCACTGGTTGTCGCAAGGTAATTCTGAAACGCTCGTGAATATTTCCCGAGATCATGCCAACGACCGAGCAAATCTCCCCATGGGCCGAGGTCCGGGTGTATGCGGGAGAAGAAGCCGGCGCAGAGTTGGGCGACCTGTTGTTCGTGCTGCTCCATAGTCTCCCATTTTTCGGGAGGTTGGTTGGGCAGGCTGTGGGCGTAGTACGGTGGCATCTTGCACCGGTGGGACGGGTATTGATTTTCAACCTTGTCGCTTGCCAGCAATTGCATTCCGTTCCGCGAATCAGATTCAGTGCGCGGATTGAATGAATTGACGAAAGCGACACGTAATGTCCCGGGAGTTGTGCTCACAATCTGCTGATCCCCGCCGGGAAAGTCAAGCAATTCCTTGACTGGTAAGGGTATTCAAGACTGGCACGTGGACACCTTTGGTCAATTTGGAAGGAACGAAAACACTGACAGGCCGGAAGTTGCCGGGATTCCGAACTCTGACCGACTCCGGAGTCCGGGATTCGGGATTTCCCAAGGATCGGGTCAAGAAGAGCTTCCGCCCTTGTTTGCCAATTCGGGAGGTCGAGGCTCCTGCCGAGACATGCTTTCGAGGCGCACCTGTTTCGGCGGGAGCCTCAACCTCCCCGGATCCCGGAAGTTATTTTTGACCAATTGCTTAAGGCCTTGAATCAGGTCGTCTGGGCCGATTGAGTGGCAAAACAGTTTTTTGGAGACCAGGGCGCCCGAAAACGGGCGGTTTAATAACACCCCCCGAATGGGGGTGTGACTCTTATACATATCGACGGTCCAAACGGGGCTGCATTAAACTTTGGCGGTCTGTCGATCCAACAGCTTCGAGGCATCTGCCGGTTTGGCTGCGAAATCGCCAAAAATACGCTTTTTTTTCATGAATCATCGCCGCCACGAGAAATCCGGGCATGCAAGAATTTCATTTTCCGAATTGGGTTAACCGGTTCGTTTTGGTCGTTATTTTCGGGGGTTTGGGCGTTGGCGGATATCTCGCGACTTGCCTGTTTGCCGGAATTCATCCAACGATTGTCAATGTCGGGCATCAGCCCAAACAGCCGGTTCCGTTCAGCCACAAGCTGCACGCCGGAACGATGAAGCTGGACTGCCGCTATTGCCACAACACCGTTGAAATTGCCGGTCATGCAGCAGTTCCTCCAACGGCGACCTGCGGCAATTGCCATGGCGGGAACCGGGTCAAGGAGGGTGCGACGCTGGGTGTCGTGAAACCGGACAGCCCGCTGCTCGAGCCGGTCCGGACCAGTCTGGAAACGAACACTCCGGTCCACTGGGAGCGGGTCCATGACCTGCCCGACTTTGTCTATTTCAATCACAGCGCCCATATCAATCGTGGCGTCAGCTGCGTTTCCTGTCATGACCGGATCGACACGATGGAAGTCGTGACGCAGATGAAGTCGCTGTCGATGAAGTTCTGTCTGGATTGTCACCGCAATCCTGCTCCCCACATTCGTGATCCGCAGATGGTTACCAAGCTCGACTTTATGGCCAATGCCACGGACGAAGAGCGTCAGGCGTATGGCGAAGAGTGGGCCCGGAAGCTGAACATCAATCCCAATATCAACTGTTCAACCTGTCACCGATGAACAAATTTGTACCCAATCCTGGCCAGCCTGCCGGACCTGCCCGCTATGAAGATCTGGAGCGGATGTTTGAATCGCCCGATGGCCAGCGGATGATTGACGCCGAGTTTCATTCTGCGCTGGAAAGTGCGGGAGACGGTTTTTCGCGTCGTCGCTGGTTGCAGCTGATGGGAGCATCACTGGCCCTGGGCGCGGCCGGTTGCCGTCACGAGAACCAGCAGATCGTGCCCCACTCGTTCCGGCCTGCCGGAAGGAATCCGGGGGTGCCGGTTACCTATTCCACGATGATCGATTTCGCGGGCGTTGCCCGGCCATTGCGTGCGACCAGCTACGACGGCCGTCCGGTCAAGCTGGACGGAAACCGGCTGCATCCGGACTCGATGGGTTCGAGCGATTCGTTTACCCAGGCTAGAATTCTGGAACTGTACGACCCGGACCGTTTGCGTTCACCCCGTCGTCGCGATGGGGAGAAGCTGGTCGATGTTTCCCGGGACGAGGCCCTGGCGGCTGGTCGCGAGATTCTGGGCCAGGCCAAGCTGCAGGGAGTTGCGATCCTGGCCGAGCCTGGCAGTTCGCCATCGCTGGCCGCAGTGAGAAAAGATTTCGAGTCACGTGGCGGCAAGTGGTTTGAGTGGACTTCGATCGGCGATGACAACACCCGGGCCGGAGCGAAGGCTGCTTTTAACAAAGCCGTGCGTGCGCAATATCACCTGGACCAGGCTGCAGTCATTGTTACTCTCGATGCGGACCCGTTGGGTCTGGACCCGGCCGGATTGAAGAACAGCCGCAAATTCGCCGCTGGTCGTGATGTTGATCATGGCAAGATGAGCCGGATGTATGTGGTTGAGTGTGATTATTCATTGACCGGCGCGTCGGCAGATCATCGGATTGCCGTTCCGGCCTCGAAGATCGCGGCGTTTACCGCTTCGCTGGCAGCCGGGATCAAGGCCCGGACGAAGGGTGGTTCGGTCGACAAGGGTTTGTCCTATCGCAAGCGTGTCCTGGCGGCGATGGCCCAGGATCTGGTGGATCACGCCGGAGCGGGTGTGATTGTTGCCGGTGAGCGTCAGCCGCCGGAAGTTCACGCCATGGTTCACCGTCTGAATGCGGACCTGGGGAATCACGGCAAGACGATTGTGTTCACGGATCTGGCTGATGCAGACCGGCCTGGATTGCTGGAGAGCGCGGTCAATCTGGCTTCGGCACTGGAGTCGGGCGAGATTCAGTCGCTGGTCATCCTGGGTGGCAATCCGGTTTATGATTTTCCGGCCAATGTTGATTTGGCAGCGGCGATTGGTGGTCTGAAGAGCAGTCTGCATTTGACGCTGCACCAGAACGAAACCAGTCGCGCCTGTTCGCAGATGGTTGATCTGGCCCATCCGCTGGAGTCATGGGGAGACGGGATTGCCCATGATGGATCGTGGTGTGTGGCCCAGCCGTTGATCGCCCCTCTGTTCGGTGCGATGAGCCCGATGGAGACGCTGGCGACGATGATGGGGAGCCAGGCGGCGAGCGGACTGGAGCTGGTTCGCAAGACGGCCGCGGCGGTTATCACCAGTGATTTCGAGACACGCTGGAACCAGGCGGTCCATGACGGATTCGTCGAGGGGTCGGCTGCGGCATCAGTAGAAGTGGTTGCCGGGGCGACGGTGTTCCCGCCGGCTGATGATTCTTGGGATGCCGGATGGAACAGTGCTTCGGGTGAAGTCGAGTTTGTTTTTGCTCCGTCGCGATCGATTTACGACGGCCGGTTTGGCAACAGCAGCTGGTTGCAGGAACTCCCGGATTTTATCTCCAAGGTGACCTGGGAAAACGCGGCGCTGGTCTCACCGAAGACGGCTGAGGCTTTGGGTCTGAAACAAAACACCCTGGCCAATTTCGACATCGGCAATGTGACACTAAGGATTCCGGTCCATGTGACTCCGGGTCAGGCCGAGGGAACGGTTTCGGTCGAGATTGGATATGGACGTACTGCTGCGGGCCGTGTCGGTGGAGATGTAGTCAATGGTGTCGAGCCGGTTGGGGTAAATCTTGCCCCGGCGCGGGACGTTGCCAACTGGCATTACCGGACGGGTGTACGTGCGACCCGCACGGCAACCACCCATACACTGGCGACCGTCCAGGAAATCTGGACGACTGACAAGACCGGACGGGACGAGATTCAGCGCCGGATGTTTGTTGACAAGTCGAATGGCAATCGCAGTGCCTTGATTCGCGAAGGGACGTGGGCCAGTTATCAGGATTTTTCGAAACAGCATCCTGCTGTCGAACATTCCGGTGCCGGTGAAGCCCCTGAAGCCCATTCGTCCGCCGGGAACAACCGGGGTGCTTTGCCTGTGATTGGCGGGATTGCTTTGACGCCTGCCAGCCTGAACGGGGCGCAGGACAAACAAGCCGCAGACCCGCATGACGCCGCGCATCATGTACAGTGGCCCGAAGGTTTTCACATGCATCACGCCCTGGCGGATTTGACCCCGGGCGTTCGCAAGTTGTACAACCCGAACCACGACAACAAGTGGGGCATGTCGATCGACCTCAACTCCTGCACGGGCTGCAGCAGTTGCATGACTGCTTGCCAGGCAGAGAACAACATTCCGATCGTTGGCAAATGGCAGGTCTGGCGCGGACGCGAAATGCACTGGCTGCGGATTGACCGCTATTTTGGCGAAAACCTGTACAGCCACGAGGCTTCTGAAGCCGGCGAAATGCAGATTACCCACCAGCCTGTGACCTGTCATCATTGCGAGAATGCACCCTGTGAGACGGTTTGTCCGGTGGCGGCGACGGTTCACTCGGACGAAGGTCTGAATGACATGGTTTACAACCGCTGCATCGGTACCCGCTATTGCGGCAACAACTGTCCTTACAAGGTCCGCCGGTTCAACTATCTGAACTACAGCGATGCCGAGACCCTTCTGAAGTATCCCAATGCGGACCGCTTGTCGAAGGAAGACCGGTCGTTGCAGAACCTGATGATGAATCCCGAGGTCACGATTCGCAGTCGCGGGGTGATGGAGAAGTGCACCTACTGCGTGCAGCGGATCCAGAACGTCAAGATCACGGCGAAGAACCAGAACCGGAAGATTGGCCCGAATGAAATTGAGACTGCCTGTCAGGATGCCTGCCCGACCGGAGCGATCCGGTTTGGCGACTTGCTGAATCCGGCCAGCGATGTGGCGATGGCCCATGCGAATTCACGTTCCTATACGCTGCTGGAAGAGCTTAACAATATTCCGCGAACGAAGTACCTTGCGAGGGTTCGCAATCCGCATCCTTCGCTGGTGGATCACGTTGGATCGGCTGTCGGGCCGGGCGGTGCCGCAACGGCAGCAGCCCACGGCCCTGCCGCCTGATATCCAGCATTGCCTTTTGAAGATTTTACTTACGCAAACCCAACTGACAGACCAAAATGTCAATCGTTATCAATCCTGAAACGGACAATACGTTTGAAGATCCGGGCAAACGGGCACCGCTGGTGCTGGGAGGCCTGGATTACGGTGGCGTGACGGAAAACGTGGCCAGTCTGTGGGAGGCGACGCGCCCTCCCCGTGCCTGGTACATCACGCTGGGAATTTCCATGTCGTTCATGGCGATTCTGGGTGCCTGTATTTTGCACTTGTTCATGAAGGGAACTGGCATTTGGGGAAACAACAACCCGGTGTACTGGGGATTCCCGATTGTCAACTTCGTGTTCTGGGTCGGTATCGGTCATGCCGGAACGCTGATTTCGGCGATTCTGTTTCTGTTCCGCCAGAACTGGCGAACGAGCATCAACCGTGCCGCCGAGGCGATGACGATTTTTGCTGTTATTTGTGCTGGAACATTCCCCGGCATTCACATTGGCCGGGTGTGGGCTTTTTACTGGCTGTTCCCGGTGCCTACCGAGCATTTGGCGATGTGGCCCAACTTCCGCAGTCCGTTGTTGTGGGACGTGTTTGCGGTCGGAACGTATGCCACGGTATCGGTGTTGTTCTGGTACATGGGGATGGTTCCTGACATCGCGACATTCCGTGACCGTTGTCGAACGAAAATCGGCAAGCTGGTCTACGGTATTCTTTCACTGGGCTGGACCGGATCATCCCGTGGCTGGCATCGCTACGAGGCGGCTTATGTGATTCTGGCCGCGCTGGCGACACCGCTGGTTCTTTCGGTTCACACGATCGTCAGTTTTGACTTTGCGGTTTCGCAGGTTCCGGGCTGGCACACCACGATTTTCCCTCCTTATTTTGTGGCCGGCGCAATTTTCTCCGGCTTTGCAATGGTGGTGACGTTGCTGGTTCCCTGCCGGCAGCTGTTCGGGCTGAAGAACCTGATTACGATCCGTCACCTCGAGAACATGAACAAGATCATCATGGCTACGGGTCTGATGGTCGGTACGGCTTACGGCATCGAGTTCTTTATTGCCTGGTACAGCGGTGTCCAGACCGAGACGTTTGCCTTTTACAACCGGGCTTTCGGCAATTTCTGGTGGGCCTATTGGATCATGGTTTCCTGCAACGTTTTCATTCCGCAGGTGTTCTGGTTCAAATGGGCCCGGACGACACCGTGGTTCATGGTGATCATCTGCATCTTTGTGAATATCGGGATGTGGTTCGAGCGCTTTGTGATCTGCATTACCAGTCTTTGCCGGGACTATCTGCCCAGCAGCTGGGCGTATTTCTATCCAACTGAATTTGACATCCTGATGTTGCTGGGCAGCTTTGGGTTGTTCTTTACCCTGTTCACGCTGTTCTGTCGTTACTTGCCGGTCATTGCAATGGCCGAGGTCAAGAACATCATTCCGCGTGGCGGACATGGCGACGATCACGATCACCACGAAACGCATGGCTCTCCAGCCGTTGCTGGAGAATAACGGAAAACTGAAATGGCCGATCACAACAAAAAGAAAACGGAAAGCGACCACCCGGTTTCCCGCCTGGTGGGATTGCTGGCACAGTTTGACGATCCGGATTCGCTGATCCATGCCGGGACGCACGCACGCGAAGCCGGCTACAAAAAGATGGATGCGTTCACGCCGTTCCCGCTTCACGGAATCGATGAGGCAATTGGGATCCGCCGGACGTGGTTGCCTTTCTTTGTTCTGGCAATCGGTTTGTCGGCCTGTGCGTTTGGTCTGTTCCTGCAATATTACTCCAATGCCGGAGACTGGTCACCGATCTTTCCGGGCTATGCATTCATGATCAGCGGCAAGCCGTTGTTCAGTTTGCCGGCCAATATTCCGGTGGCGTTTGAGATCACGGTTTTGTCGAGTGCGTTTGCTGCGTTTTTTGGGATGTGGGCCTTGAACCGGCTCCCCAGGCTGGCCAACCCGCTTCACCGGATTTCCAGATTCCGTCGGGCCACGAATGACCGCTTCTTCCTGTTGCTGGAAGCGGGAGATGAAAAATATGACAGCTCACGCAGCCGGCAGCAGTTGGAAGAGTGGGGTGCCACGGCGATCGAGGAGTGCAACGAAGATTTGACGGACCGCGAGTTTCCCAAAGTCCTGAAAATGGCGGGGCTGATCCTGGTATTCCTGCTGATGATTCCACCGGTACTTATTTTCCGCGCCAGTGGCGGAACCAGCCGCGCTCCGCGATTGCACTTTATGCCGGATATGGACTGGCAGGACAAATACAAATCCCAGGTACTGGCTCCGGACTTCGACGATTCGGTGAAGCATACCGGACTGTTTGCTGATGGCCGTGCAATGCGGGTTCCGCTTCCCGGAACGATAGCTCTCGGAAAGCTGGAAAACGACACCGAGTATCATCGTGGATTTTTGCCACCGCAGTCTTCCTATACGGGTGAGTTGCCGGTGCTGGGCGAAAAGTTGGCTGGGCAATTCAATTTGCAGGATGAGAAGCCGGAGGGAACGGCAGAGGGAGCGGCTGCGGTTCAGGAAGGTGCTGCGGCGCCTCAAGACCCGAATGCTCCACCCGAACCAAATTGGGTCACTGAGTTTCCGGCAAATGTTCCGGTTTCGCGTGAACTGGTTGAGCGTGGCCGTCAGCGTTTTGAAATCTATTGCTCGGCCTGCCATGGCTATAACGGCAATGGTGGCGGGCTGATCAACCAGCATGCGATGGCTTTGGCGGTCAACGGCCAGGCAGCCTGGACGGCGGCCAAGAGTTTGCATGATCCAACGATTACGGTTCAGCCGGTCGGCCGGATCTTTGACACGATGACCAACGGCCGCAACACGATGGGGCCCTACAAATCCCAGATTCCGATTGCTGACCGCTGGGCAATTGTCCTGTACGTCAAGGCCTTGCAGGAAACCGGCATTACGCCGGCCGTGATTGCTCCGGTCGAGGGCGCGCCCGAGACAACCCCGGCGACCAAACCGGCCGAATAGGCCGCAAGTTGCCGGAACCAGTCCAGACAGAAACAAGATTCAACGACACCCGAAAACTGACTGAGATGCACAAGCAAAGACCTGCGATTATTACGTCGCCCATCATCTCGCTGAACAAGGCCTATGTGCGAATGATCCCGTTGGGGTTGATCATTGGCGCTGCCGGAATCGGTGCGTCGTTCCTGTTCAGTGCCGGTGATTTTTCGCGATTCAGTTTTTCCTGGCTGACATCGTTTTGTGCGCTGTTGAGCATGTCGCTGGGCTGTTTGTTCTTTGTAATCATCCAGCATTTGACGCGGGCCGGGTGGAGTGCGACTGTCCGGCGGATCGCGGAAATTTTTGCGATGTGTACGCTGCCGATGTTTGTGCTGTTCCTGCCGATCCTGTTGCCGGTACTGATGGGCAAGGGCTGGGTCTACGAATGGAACGTCCCGGGCTGGAGCGGTGAAGCCGCCAGTCCGATGGAGAAGCTGAAGGAGTATTACCTGGTCGACTGGTTTTTTGCGATCCGGATTGTGGCCGTGTTTGCAATCTGGGGAGCGATGGCCTGGTTCTTCCTGGGCAATTCGCTGAAACAGGACCGCACCGGCGATCCGCAGATATCCAAGACGATGCAAAAGCACAGTACGTGGATCATGATTGTGTTTGCCGCGACGCTGGTTTTCTCGTCGTTTGACCTCGAGATGTCGCTGGCACCGTTGTGGTTCAGCACGATGTTCCCGGTTTATTTCTTTGCCGGATCATTTTTGAGCGGCATGGCGGTGCTGATTCTGGCGTCATTGCTGTTGCAGCGAAGCGGCCGGATCACCGATGAAATTACGATTGATAACTATCACGACATGGCCAAGCTGGCGTTTTCGTTCGTCTTTTTCTGGGGCTACATCGCGTTCAGCCAGTTTATGCTGATCTGGTACGCGAACCTTCCGGAAGAGACTTTCTGGTACGGTTATCGGATCAACATGGATCCGGAAACCGGCAGTCGTGGCTGGCAGATGATGAGTCTGGCCCTGCTGTTTGGACACCTGTTGATTCCGTTCCTGGGAATCATGGCCCGGACAGTCCGGCGTAACAAAACCTATTTGTTCTTCGCTTCAATCTGGCTGCTTTTTTTCCACTGGATTGATCACTTATGGATCATTATGCCCGAGTCGACACCGGAACATACGTTCAATTTCAGCCTGTTGATCGACATTCCGATGGCGATCGGAATGATCGGCATTTACATGGCCCTGTTTGCCCTGATAGCAGGGGACAGGCCGCTGATTGCCAAGTGCGATCCGCGGCTGGGCGAAGCATTGAATCTTAAAAACCACTAGAAATCCTGGCGTTCACAAACAGAGTGCAGTTATGGCTCATTCGCATACAACAGACATTGCTTCAGCGGCCCACGGTTCGTCGGGTCGGGCGAAACCCCAATACGATGACATCAACGTTACCGTGGTGATCATGGTGGGGATTATCAGCGCGATCGTCACGTTTCTGACGGTGATTTCGGTTCAGGGAATGGCTTATCGTCTGGAGAGCACATACCTGCGTGCTGCCAACAACGAGTTCCGGAGAGACGTGGCTGCCGAGACGATTGCCGCCCAGAAGGCCACGCTCGAGGGTGGCGAAGGTGGAGCAGTTGTTCCGATCAGCCAGGCGATGGATCTGGTGGTTGCCAAATACAGCAAAAGCGGTTCGGCGGACCATCCTGCGGCTCCGGCCGGAGAGACCACCGGGGAAGCAGCCATTCACTAAACCTTGAACCAGTTCGGGTTCATTCCAGCAGACTGGAAACAGCAGATTTTTGATAAATGACGCACCGGGGTGGCCCCCGGAACTTTTTGTCCGGATAATTTGACATGACCGTTCTCCGCAATTTTGTTACTGCCCTGCTCGTGAGCGCGTTGCTGCTGGCAACCGCCGCCAGCGGATCAGCGCAGATTGCAGGGGACAAACTGCCTGTTGCAGAAGAAGGAATCGGAGTCGATTCGAAACTTGGTGCCGTAATTGACGGCACGATCCGGTTCGAGGACACCAGCAACAATGTGGTTGAGCTGGGCACGCTGTTCAACGGACGGCGGCCGACGATCCTGTCGTTCAACTATTCCAACTGTCCCAAGCTTTGCAGCGTCCAGCTGGACATGCTGACCCGGGCACTCCGGGAAATCAGTTTTTCGGTTGGCGAAGATTTCCAGGTCGTCTCGGTCAGTATCGACCCGAACGAGCAGTCGGCGCGGTCTGCAGAAACCCGGGACAAGTTTGTGGAGATCTACAGCCGCAAATCCGGTTTTGACCGGCCCGATTCGGCTGGTGGTTGGTATTTTCTGACCGGCAAAGAGTCGCAAATCCGCAAGCTGGCTGACCAGTGTGGCGTGAGATACAAGTACATTCCGCATCAAAAACTGTTTTCGCATCCTCCGGTACTGATCCTGGTTTCCCCCGAGGGGAAAATTGTCCGTTACCTGTACGGTTTGGAGGTTCAGGCCCCGACCATCAAGCAGGCCCTGGTCGAAGCGGCCGAGGGGAAGATCGGATCACCGATCTATTTCCTGAGCTATTTCACGGGCTGTTACCTGTTTGACGAGATGACTGGCAAATACACCTTTGCGTCGATCAGCCTGATGCGTATCGCCGGGCTGATCACCATTCTCGGACTGGTAATTGGATTGGCACCTTATTTGTTGTTCAAGCGCCGTCAGAGCGGGCCGTCTGGCACGTCTGGCGGGGACAGTATGGTTCAGAAACCCAAAGTGGCCGGGAACTGAGTCTGGCCTCACGAATTGTATAGAGAGTTTTTTCGTTAACTGGCATTTCCATGATGAATTTTGTCAACCTGTTGATTGCCCAGCAAATCCCGATGTTTCCGGACGCGGAGAAGCATCCCGAAGGGGCACCCTTCTGGTTTCCTCCGCGCGCCGCCGCTTTTGCCGGTGACGTTGATTTTCTGTACAGCGCGATCTTCTGGATTTGCACGGTTTTTTTCATCGGGATCGTTGGCGCGATGTGCTACCTGTGCGTCAAGTATCGCCGCCGGCCAGGCGTAGGGCCCCAGCCCAGTCCGTCGCACAATACCGTTCTGGAACTGGCCTGGTCGATTTTGCCGTCGATTCTGCTGGTCTGGATGTTCTGGGAAGGTGCCCGGGGCTATTACGAGACACAGCAGATTCCGGACGATGCCGAAAAAATCGTGGTTACGGCCAGCCAATTCAGCTGGGAATTTACTTATCCCGATGGCGACAAGTCCACGGAGTTGCATCTGGTCGAAGGACGCCCGGTTCGCCTGGTAATGGAATCAAGGGACGTTTTGCACAGCATGTATGTTGCTGCGTTCCGTCAAAAGAAAGATATCGTTCCTGGGCGGTACACCGACCTGTATTTTTTGCCAACTCGAGTTGGTAAATACCGCCTGGCATGTGCAGAGTATTGCGGCGAGGGACATTCGAGGATGCGGACGTTGTGTCAGGTACATCCAGACGATCAGACTCGCAAAGACAAAACGATCTGGATCAAGGCAAAGTACATGCCGTGGAAAAATGGTGCCCGGACATTCAACATGAACTGTGCCGGTTGCCATGGCATCAAGGACGACACCAAGACCGGCCCGCCGCTGAACCAGAAATGGGGCGAGATGGAAACGCTGACCGACGGGACCCAGGTCAAGGTTGACGAAACCTATGTTCGGGAGTCGCTGTTGACTCCTGACGCAAAGATTGTGGCCAATTTTTCCAACCAGATGCTGTCATTTAAGGGGAAACTGAATGATCAGGATATATTGGAACTGATTGCATTTTTGGAATACCTGAAGAGTGGTGGCGATCCCGCCGCTGCCGGCGAAGTCGAAGGATACGTCGATCCGGCAGCAGTTGGATCCGGTGAAGCGACGACCCCAGTGGCTGGCGCGGAGCCAGCAAAATAGTAACCGGAAGGATCCGGTGAGTTTGATTGACCAAATCCTTTCGACCCAAACAAATTGAACGTCCCTGATTACGGGAATCCTGATATGTCCACTGCAGAAATCCGGCAAAAAATGTTCGGCCATGCCGACAAGAACTACCTGAATCATTCCAAAGGCTTTGCCTCCTGGGCCTTGACCCTGGACCACAAACGGATCGGGATTATGTACCTGATCGGCGTGACGTCGGCCCTGTTGCTGGCCGGTGTGTTTGCGCTGGTTCTGCGAACCCACTTGTGGGTTTCCGACAGCGGGATGTTGTCCGATGCGATGTACAACCAGATGTTTACGCTGCATGGCGCGATCATGGTGTTTGCATTTATCATTCCGAGTATCCCGGCGGCGCTGGGGAATTTTGTGTTGCCGATGATGCTGGGGGCCAAGGACGTGGCTTTTCCGCGTTTGAACCTGGCCAGTTTTTACCTGTGGGTATGTGGCACGGGTTTCCTGCTGGTCGCCCTGGCTACCAGCGGACTGGATACTGGCTGGACGTTTTACACCCCTTATTCGATTCGAACCCAGACCTCGGTGGTCTATGCGACCTTTGGCGCGTTCGTTCTCGGATTCAGTTCGATCTTTACCGGGATCAACTTCCTGGTGACCGTGAATACGATGCGTCATCCCCAGATGGGCTGGTTCCGGATGCCACTGTTTTTGTGGTCGTTGTACGCAACGGCCATTATCCAGATTCTGGCGACGCCGGTGCTGGGCATCACGCTGTTGCTGTTGATCATGGAAAAACTGATTGGTGTCGGGATTTTTGATCCGGCGCTGGGTGGCGACCCGGTTCTGTTCCAGCACTTTTTCTGGTTCTATTCGCACCCGGCGGTGTACGTCATGATTTTGCCCGCGATGGGCATCATCAGCGAATTGATCGCGGTCTATTCGCAGAAGAAAATTTTCGGTTACACGTTTATTGCTTTTTCCAGCGTGGCGATTGCCCTGTTGGGCTTCCTGGTTTGGGGGCATCACCTGTTCACCAGCGGCCAGTCGCACGTGGTGACACTGATTTTCAGTGCGATTACGTTTTCGGTTGCCATTCCATCGGCGGTGAAAGTGTTCAACTGGCTGGCGACGTTGTACAAGGGTTCGATTCTGCTTTGTACGCCGATGTGTTATGCCCTGTCATTCATTTTTCTGTTTGGCATTGGCGGTCTGACGGGCCTGTTCCTGGGCGCCTTGTCGACCGATATTCACCTTCACGACACCTATTTCGTGGTCGCCCACTTCCACTTCGTGATGGTGGGTGGAACGCTGACGGCCATGTTGGGTGGAGTCTTCCACTGGTGGCCAAAAATGTTTGGCCGGATGTACAACGATTTGCTGGGGCGGGTTGGATGCTTCCTGGTCTTTAGCGGTTTTAACCTGACGTTTTTCCCGCAGTTTGTGATGGGTGCCCGGGGCATGCCCCGCCGGTACGCTTCGTACGATCCCGAGTTTGTGATTTTCCACCAGTGGTCGACGGTCGGTGCGTTCGTGCTGGGAGCCGGAATTGTCCTGTCGGTCGTCGTGCTGGTTTATGCAGCACTGTACGGGCGCAAAGTGACGGGCAATCCGTTCAGCGGTGCATCGCTCGAATGGCAAACCAGTTCGCCACCATCGTTTCACAATTTTGACCATCCGGTGGTCATGCACGATCCGTACGACTTCGGCGATATGGTTTACGACGAAACGCTCGACTCATGGGTCCATCGTGAATTTATCGAACCGGACAGACGTCCCGAACCTGTACCGGCGCATCACTAACCAGTCGGGCCGGACCTGTCGGCCGAAACGTTTTCCAGTTCTGAAATTTCCAGCAACTTTTCGCAGCAAAACCGGAGCCTGTCATGGCGGTGGCTGAACCAGCACACGACACAGATCATGATCACCACGAGCATGGTGAGTTCATTGCGCACCACTTTGACAGTGCCGAGCAGCAGTACGATTCCGGCAAGCTCGGGATCTGGGTATTTCTGGTAACGGAAGTGCTGTTTTTCAGCGGATTGTTTGTGGCTTATACGTTGTGGCGAAGTCACCACCCCGAGATTTTTACCCAGGCCCACGTTTTTCTGGACAAGGTACTGGGTGGTATCAACACGGTGGTTCTGCTGTTCAGCAGTTTGACCATGGCGTGGGGTGTTCGGGCGGCCCAAATGGGCCGGAACCGGGTGGTTGCCCAGATGACCCTGATCACCATGGTCTGCGCGGCGATGTTTCTGGGTATCAAGGCGGTTGAATACAGCCACAAATGGGACCTCGGAATCAAACCGGCCAGTCTGTGGCATTACACCGGCGAACATACTGCAGCGGTAGGACCATTGGCGGTTTCGCTGGGCATTTCCGACTGGTTGGTGACGCTCAGTATTATTCCCGCAATTCTGCTGATCGCCTTCGTTGTCGTTTCGGTCGTATTGCGACTGATGGACAAACCGGTTTGGTCGACTTTTTCTGCGGGCCTGGCGATTACTGTCGGCGGTTATTTTCTGGGCGCTGTTGGCGGCCAGCTCTACATGCAAGCATCTGAAGGATCTTCTTCGCATGCTTCCAGGGCACCGGTCGTGTTGCACGCCAGTTCGGCAGGATACCAGGAACAGGATCACGTTGCCGGGCAGGAAAAAGCCGTTGACTCTCATGCCGCAGACGCAAAAGCTGGAGAAGCACATCCGGACGGGAATGCTGCTGACGAACATGCTTCCAACGACCATGGAACTGATGCACACGCTGGAGATTCAGGGCACGGAGCACATGCAGTCGATCCTCATTTGCCGAGAAAAGAAGATCTTGATCAGGACGTCCGTATCTTTTTCAGCATCTACTATTGCATGACCGGATTGCACGCGTTTCACATCCTGGGCGGGATTGCATTCCTTGCCTGGATTTTTTACCGGTCTCTGGTTGGACATTGGCGACCTGACTATTTTGGTCCAGTCGATTATGTGGGGTTGTACTGGCACCTTGTCGACCTGATCTGGATCTATTTGTTCCCGATGCTGTACCTGATTGACTGATCCTGTGGCCGCCGTATTGGCTGGCTGCACCATTTGAGAAAACCTGACTGAACCCATTTTTGACTGAGTAAACATGGCTGGAAATCACGATCACGGATTCGCACATCCCTGCCCACCCTGGATCCTGTTCACGACGTTCTTTACGCTCATCGCGCTGACCATTTTGACTGTGATCACTGCGGGTCAGCCCTATCTTGGGCCGTTCGCGGTTTTTGTATCGATGGGGATTGCAACGATCAAGGCGACGCTGGTCGCACTGTTCTTTATGCATATGTTTTGGGACAAGCCGATCAATATTCTCACCTTTCTGAGTTCGTTCTTTTTTGTGTCGCTGTTCATCGGCTTTACGTTGCTGGACACCGATCACTATCAGAACCAGATCAACGCATTTCCAAGAGAACCGTTAATTATTCCAGCCTCGGCGGCACCTGCCCCTCCCCCCGCAGCGACCGCCAGTTAGGAATTGGCCAAAAACAAGTTCCGGAATTCCGGGAGGTTGAGGCTCCTGCCGAAACAGGTTCACTCAAATGCCGAACGTGCATTTCGGCTCGTTTTGCAACCAGTGGTGTTGTATTTGGTGACCGCAGGAGACGAATTGCGGTAAAGTGATTGTGTTGCAGAATTTTGTATATCCGCATTGCGGGTATCCGCGTTCAGGCGCGCTTCGGGGTTAAACGTCCAGACAGTGCCGGTATTTTTTCATGTTGAAGCAGGATCCACGGCTGATCTCACTGCGCAAGGACCTGCACAAGGCCCGCTGGTTGTTCTGGCTGTTTCTGGCGTCGCTGGGAATGTTCTTTCTGGCTTCGCTGGCCACCTATATCGTGATCCGGATTCAGGCCGCACGTCCGATGCAAAGCGGCGGGGAGTACGTAGCGCTGCATCTGCCGGCTTCGTTCTGGCTGAGTACCGTGTTGATGCTGATGACCAGCGTTTTGCTGGAGCGCGCGATCTGGTTTGTCCGGCGGGAGAAACCGGCCGGGTTTCGCCAGTCCCTGGTCTGGGCCGCGATCACCGCCGGCGCGTTCCTGCTGGTCCAGAGTTCGGCAATGACCCAATTGCTGGTCACCCATTTTTCAGCAATTGACGGGTCCACCAAGTTTTACGGGATGACGTTTGCGCTGGCCCTGGTTCATGCACTTCACGTTCTGGGCGGAGAAGTGTTTCTGGTCTATATCATTGTGAAAGCCTGGCAAAACCGGCTGGACCACGAACGATACTGGTCGGTAACCCACTGCGCCGGGTACTGGCATTTCCTGGACTTCGTCTGGATCGCCATGCTGGCAACATTCTGGTTCGCCGGCTGAGATCTATCCGACTTCCGGAGCGTCCGACATTTTCCGGAGCGCCGACAGATACAACAGCTGTTTGTCATTGCCACCCGATTTTTGGGCCATGGTCATGGCAGCCTGGATCACATCGCGGCGGCTGACTTGGCCGACCAGAATTCCATCGCTCAAAACCGGGAGGCGGCGGCAGTGTTCGGTCAGAAACATTTGGGCCAGCGAAATCAAAATCGTATTTTCATCGACGGTTGGCGGATTCAGTTCCATATAGGCATCGACGCGGTTGCTGGGGATCTGGTTGTAATCGGCGACGACCATGACTTTCATCACCGATTCTTCCGAGAACACGCCCAGCAGTTTCCGGTCCTTGTCCACGACGGGCGCGCCGGAAATCTTGTGCTTGATGAGCAGCTTGACCCCTTCGAAAACGTCCCGGTCGGGGGCGAGCGTGACCAGTTTGGTTTTCATGATATCCCGGGCAACTGGATATCCGGCACCGTTAGTGAGAAATGTATACGCCATGGCACTTTCCTTTTGGACTGGTTTTGTTGCGACGGTGCCTTTCCATTCTAGGCACGAATCCCCAGCTCTGTTCACCCCAATAGCCAAAAAACAGCGTGAAAACATTCACAACCTGTTGTGCAGAGCGATTTCGAAGGCCGACGTATTTGGAAAAATCTGTCAGTTTTTGTCTGCCTTGAACGCCTCGAAGATCGATGGATCGAGAGTCAAGTAGTGTTGTTGTGTCAGGGCATCCTGGAACTGGGTGTCGTCTGTGGTCGTCAGAGCTGGCAGGATTGCGTTTCGGACATGAATCTTCCAGTCCGTTCCGTTCTTGTCTGGAGGAGGCAGTGACCGATACTCCTCCAATACCTGATCGGGGTGAAGTGCGACCAGTGCGCGGAAAAAATCGGCGGAATCGTGCAGCGAAACTTCATCCTGAATTTCATCAAACAATTTTTGGGCCTTTGCCCGATCGTAACGTGCTACCATCGCGACCACGTGAAAGCGGTGCTTCTTGGCATCGGAACTCATGGACGTCTTCAGCGGATTTGTTGCATCGATCGTTCGGTCTATACACTCGTCCAACAGCGACGAATCGACGAACGCCACAACTGGCAATCCCGAATTCGCAATCGCTGCCGCCGGAAAAGTGTCGCTTTGAAATTTGTTGGTCGATTTCATGTTTGATAGCCGGAAATAACAGTCGCGAATCAACACTCTCGCCTTGGCCGGATCATCGCGGGCAATTGTTGGGGCGATTGCCAGTCGGGCAAGCACAACAGCCACGGGCAGCGGCAATTGATTAGCCCACTTCATTGCCAGATCGAGATCGTACAGCGCAACCAGCCCCATCGCTCCAGCAGAAGTCATGTGTTCATAAGGAGTCTCTCCAAAATCCGGGTCGGCAATCTGGTGCAAGAATGCCAGCTTCTGATCGCGTGTCAAGGTGTTATCCCGAATGAACGAGAAAAGCGTCCCAACACTCGGCTCATCAAATTTTCCCCGATGACTCACCGGAGCGTACTTGTATAGCAATGCCGAAACGTGATTGCGGTATCCCGCATCAACTCGCGGTTGTTTCTCAAGGTCACTCAAAAACGTTTCCGCATCACCCGACTCATAAAATTCGTCGATCTGCTTTTGAACGTTTTCCAGAGCTGTTGGGTCACCGGACAGACTGGCGATTTCCAGCATATAGCTCATGGAATAGAAAAGGCTCGCCTGTTTTGACGGAGGGCGCTGGCCAAGCTGGATAAGTCGATTGCGTAATTCAGTTCTGTCGGCTGGCAGATTTTTCAACGCGGTGGCAATGTATTGATGAAACGTAAAGTATTTTTCGCGTTCGAGAAGCTGAAAAAGAACTTCTTCATCGATCAGTTCGGGTCGAGCGGCCAGTTGCAGCAATGCGGAGTTGTCATACAGACGTCCGGTGTCCGGGAGCGGGTTGTCGAGCAGGTATTTGGCTGTCCAGACAGGGTCGATTGCGGCCATGTGTTGGGTAAAGACTCTCGTGCGAACGTCCGACATCGGATCGGCCATTGCGGCCTGGCGAAGTGGCTCGATAATCTGCCGGGCCAGCTCCAGCCGTTGAGCCGCGTTGAACTGCGGCACGAGATCGCGACTCGTTGTTTGAATCGCAGGTTTTTCTTCCTGCCCAACAACAAGAGTCGCAAAAATCAGCGAACCGAAAACGGCAAACACGAAACGATTCAAGCCAGTCATGAATTTGATCCCGCAAAATATCTGACGACAATTGTTTGGCTGTTCTAAATGAGCCGTTAATTTTCCAGGTCACGAAACGTTGGCACGACTTTCAAAAATCTTCGAATCGATCCAGTCCCCAAGTCAGGAAAGAAGGCAGCGACACTGCGTTCCAGAATCCGGTTTCGTTTCCCGTCAGCATTTCGGCCACTTTTTCATGCGGATGAAGTCCACCCGAATATCGTGTGTCCGATTCGATTTTCCACAGCAGTTCGGGCAGTCTGTTTACGTCGATTGCGAATTGTTTCACGACCGCACGGTCTGGCAGAAAACCAGGTTCGTTCTTGGTGTTTCCCAGCAATGCCAGAGCAATCGATCGGTCATAGCGTGCAATTGCTGCAGCTGTATTGACGACGCGAGACTGGTTTGCCTGTCCATCCGTTGACCATCGCGAACGGGGAATCGCCAGCCAAACCGACTGCCAGATCATCGATTCGACTTTCGCCGGAGCAACTTTCTCGGCGACCGGCAACAGGCCGGCCAGAACGGCTGCACCAGACAGAAAGTTCGAAGGTAGCTCGGCTTCTGCAGCGGCCAATGTTTCGATCGCCTGATCCAAAGTCTGGGTTGCCTTGCCGGAATCGTCCGAATGCAATTCCAGCGAAATCAAACCGAGTGCCCAGGCTTTTTGATTTGCATCGGCGATCGATCCGGCCAGACTCAACGCGGCGTCAGGATGCGAATTTGCCATTCGCTGGCTGACATTGATTTCATGGATAAACGACGCGGCGGCATTCTTTTTTCGCGGAATACGGTTGAGAAAATTCAACGCGGCATCGGGGTGCTTTTTACAACAATAAAATGCTAGTCGGCCAAGTGCCCGGGACTGCTCGGTTTCATTGTGTTCAATCTTTGCCAATCGATCGGCCCGTTCCAGGTCCGTGTTCACAATGCGTGCCGCAAACAGACTCCGCGGATAACCGGACCAGCCACCGGAAGGAAGTTTTTCAACCTCGCCGATGTATTTAGCAACCAGGGAGTCGGCCAGTTCCAGCTGGTTGGTTCGTTCGTAGTATTCGGCAATCGATGCCAGGATGGCAAGTCGCAATCCCGGATTCGTGATACCGGTAGCTGCCTCCAGCATCTCGCTCTCGGCAGCCGCCCGTACTGCATCATCGTTTGGGATGTTGTCGAGAAGTTTGAGAAAACCCCCAGAACGACGGCTCGGGTCGATGACTGAATCAGCAAGTTCCATCGCAGCCGGCGGATCTGTTTTGGCCAGAGACTGAATGAGCGAAGACTTTGCCAGGCCTTCCATGTTCGAATCCACAATTCCTGATTTCAGAAACTCCAGCGTCCCCTCCGGGTCGAGAGCAGCCAGCATCGGCAAATACCGTTGAACGTTCATCACGTCTTTCGGATTGGCTTCCACCCGTTTCCAATAATCTTCAACAACGGTGGCGATGATTTTTTTCCGCGTTTCGTTATCAAATGGAACGGGCAGCGTCTTCAGTTCCCGGCCCTGCTCGTTTGCCGCCAGCATGACAATTGAACTCTGATCAGTATTGTCCTTGGAAAACGCCAGGCCCGAGTACTGATAGCCCTCCTTTCTTGCGACGATCAATCCATCGCGCGAGGGAATCGTTAGCGCACCATCGGCGAGCGACAGTCGTTTCGCCTTGCCGTCGTGGAACCAAAACGCCTGAACGTCGGCGATCGCGTTTCCAGCTGAATCACGGACCGTAACCTGAACCGGATTTGCACCCCCGGAATCCTCCTGGGCGAGAGTGACCATGTTCGATGAGATCGCAACTGCAATCACAACCCGTATGACAGACCCACAAAAGAAACGACTGGTCATTCCCGTTTTTCCTGTTATTTTCCGATATTGAGTTCGATTTTCTGTTCCACCAGTCCGAGTATCGGACCGGTATCGATCGAGGCGTTGATGGTCCACGAACCGAATGGGTTGGTTCCATGTTGCCCGACGGGCAACGCAGTCAGTCCGCCTCATCCAAAGCTGGACGAACACCGACCCGGCGTCGCTGGTTCGCCCTGCTCTCCTGCACGGCTCAAGTTGAATTGTGCGGTTACACTATCACCGGAAAGTTCATTTCGAGCGCCCGGTTTCCAATGGATGAAATTGGAAATGACCATACCATCAGATGTGTAAAAGAACGGCTGGATGTGCATGTCGGTGCCTGACCAGGGATCGTTGAACTGGGACTTCTGAGCCGAAAGTCGAAGCGAGTCGAGCAGGTTCAATTTTTTCGTTTGCCCATCTGCTACACCGAACCAGCCGACGTCATAGCCTCGCCTCAGGGTCATGTGCCAAATGTCTAAACGTTCATCACGGACCGTCAGGAAAAGTTCTTCGACTCGATACCGACCGCTCGGCACCGTGATCGGCTCGTCACCCAGTCGAATCGGAACAAGCATTCCTGTTTCGTCGCGCAGACTCCCCTCCAGTTTTTCCAGGACGGCCTGTTTGTCGGCCAGCTGAAACACGAATTGAATCTGGCCCTGACTTGTCGAAGGGGTCAGCGTCAACGACTGACCCAACCGGTCCGATCGCACGGCGTATCGTTGTCCATCAATATCCAGAAACGAATCGACCGGCTTTCGTTCCGAAACCAAATCGAATTTGGAGTCAGAATTGACGTCGAGCCAAAGTTGATCGTCCCGACTGACTGGCAGTCCATTCCCGTCTCCGTCGATTCGCCGAACAGAAATCGTTTTGCCGGCGAGTTCAACGGTTCCTGCCGCGTAACCAATCGTTGTGATACGAAGGCTGTCCCGATTCCGGTTCGGAGTGATGCCGATCTGCCGGTCGGAATGAATTGCCTTTCCATCCTCGCGAACTTCGGCGGCCAGGTCGGCGATCCAGGTCAGACCGGATGGAGTTCGAACTGAAACTTCTTCGCCACTTTCGATAATCCGGTTCCGATTCGAGTCCAGAAAGAGGCGGGCGATGTTCTGGTTATCAATTTCGCAGGCAATGCAAACTTTCGTGGACGCACCGTCGCCAAATTCCCACTGGGCAAATACACATTGGGCCGGATCGACCATCGCGTGGACCTCGACACCGTCGGGGATATTCTCTGAAAGTGAGAGCTTTTTGCCGCCAAACAGGAACTGTGATTCATCCATGTCGGCAAGTTCAACCCGTTGCCACGGCCAT